>TARA_R110002033_G_C3897243_1_pt1 | contig 37124 bp, 50 predicted proteins | sample TARA_R110002033 | Tara Oceans TARA_R110002033 (sample SAMEA4397051) | marine metagenome | biome: Polar Biome; feature: [SRF] surface water layer (ENVO:00010504); material: water (ENVO:00002006), including particulate matter (ENVO:01000060) such as... | depth 5 m
TGGTGCTTGTGATTGCTTTAAGTAGTCTAGGGCTTCTCGTTGAAACCCGATAGAGGCATCTGTGGCTTTACCCGCCGTTTCCGCTGCTGTCTTACCTGTTAAACCATCCCATAAATCACCTACAAAGCTCATTTTGTCACCACCATTACTTTAGCTGTGCCGCGTTCAAACTCAAAATCGCCCGTATCAATGAAGCCAAGTTTGCGACAAAGGTTAATTACTGATTGATTATTAACATCAACCGTTGCTACCACCATTCTACACCATTCAAATGTATTAAGCATGTAGTGAATATAAGCCCTGCACGCCTTGCGTAAGTTGCGCATATTTTCACGTTTGCAGCCCACATGCGTTACGATTGCGCCGCCGCGACGAACGGCTGAAAAGACTACGCCACCAAAGTCGTAATACTGCGCCTTCTCTTCTGCCTCTTGACCGAATACGTCAATGAATTGCTCTTTGTCGATTATAATGCAATCCATCCGGTAGCCTCCCCATGTACAGGGTTGTAGTAAAGCTGTGATGTATCAGTGTCAACATATAGCAATGAGTAGTTAGCCGCCACAGCGCCCTCTGGTGAGCCGCTACCGCTTAACGGACTAAACTCACCATCGTTAATCAAGCCTAACAACGCCGTCACGCTGCTCAATAGGTTTTGGTGGTCACGTTTTAGCTGAAAGTAATCTTCATCTTTGACGGGCTTCTGAGCGCTTGCAATGTCACCAAGCGTTAACAGTTTTTGCATTGACGATGGAATGTTATCTATCATTGATTGTTAACCCTGAGAATGCCATTTTATCCTTGCTGATAAACCTAAACCGCAAGCTAAACGACTGTGATACATAACCTAAACGCCTCACAATATAATCAGTGTTGTAGTTGTCCGGCTTGCTCACTATCGACCAATGTTCCTCACCCCATGTAACAGCATCGTATGATATTGACATCGCAACACTCTGTGCGGGGTCAGCGTAGCCAGGAATTGTATCAATCTGTACCTGATTAACACTTATTCGCTTAGCGGGGATGATAGGCGTGTAAATCAAAGCTTCTTGCTCTACGCCATACTGCGCAAAACTTTGACTGTCTAAGTAAGCCAGTTTGTTTTCTTTCGTATCGCCGTACACCCATTTGCTTATACGCGGGTCAAATACGCCATATTTGCCTCGCCACTTACTATCCTCGTCAGATTTCAAATAAGTCCATGCCGCAGCCGTACCCATTGATTGACCGATAGTGTGATTATACAAAAGCGTATGGTTAGGTAGATGAACAATAAGAAACTTATCACGGTCAACAGTTCTATCCTCCAGAACTGCGCCGGACAATTCTGCCTCGGTGTACGTGGCGATTATCTTGTCAATTTCGCGCGTTGAAATAGTCGCCTCGCTGCCACCATTCAAAATATGAATCGATGGGCTTTCATCTTTGCGCCCGCCAAGTATAAAGATATTGCCGTCAAGGAATGCTTTGCAGTGCGTACCGATGATGCCTATGCGGTTTGACTTACCATCAATAACGCGCAATGGTGATGCGTTTACGTTGCTGTTACCATCGAAGTAAAAATACTCTGTGCTGTATCGGTTAAACGCTACTATTTGGTTGCTGTCTGTGCGCAACAGCCCTTTTACGGGGTCCGCTGAAAACTCACTTGATACAAAGTCAAGCTGTCGTATCTCTGTTTCATCCGATAGACTTGTGCTGTAAAGATACTCACCATCAGTCAGCACATAGATGCCACGAAACCATGTGACGTCGATTGGTATGCCTAGGTCACTGTCTGTGACTTCTTCTAAGCCTGCCGCGTCGTATAAATAGAATTTACCGCCCGCTACTATGCCTAAGCTGTTAAACGACTCAGCGAATGATACAGTGCCTTGGCCTGCTATATTGCCAAGCATATCAACTTCACCGGACGCGCTCACGCTTTCAAGCTCATTGCCTGAGACTCGAAAGTGCATGTTAAGCCGCTCATTAAAGTAACCGCCACGTGCAACGCCTGATGTTTGCGCAAATTCGGTTAAGCCGTCATGCGCTAACAGGTAGCCAGTGTCGCCCTCGACTTGGCCCGCAACCGCTGTCATGTTTACGGGTAGGTTATCGCGGTAATCGTAGTTGCTTTTGCGCTGACCTTTGATTAATGGAATCATTAAGCACCTGAATACAATTTAGTGATAAAGAAGCTAATTCTTCTAATGCTGATAGTGCCATCTATCGCTTCCAATCTAACAAGCCCGCCATTGGCTACGAATGTTTCCCGGCAATATATAGGTAGTGTTATCGTGTAGCGCTGAAAGCTGTTTGAGCCGCGTACCATCCTTTGCGGGTCGCCGCTGATAACGACAGAGCCATCACCTGCCGCGCTAATATCTATCGACACGTTAAACGCGCCATTATTAATACTACTTGCCGCCTCAAAACCAAGTCTAACCATGTACGCATCAGCTAGAGCGTCCGGTGTTATTCGAGAGCCATTGTAATAGCCTGCGCTGCCTGGAGGTAATTCCTCTATGACGCTTGCGGCATTGTTTGGCATATCTTCCGTATTTCCGTTGGTTATAACGAAAGGTGTTGAGGTGTATTCGCTATCAGTGTAAACGCCATAACCATCAGAGGACGTAGCAACTGGCGCTATGACCACCAAGCCTGCTGATGTTATCTGTAAATCAATAAAGCCGTCAGCCGTTAGCGCTTTAACTGCGCCACCTAGCCATCCATCTTCGCCTTTAAACCTACAAGCATCAAAATAGCCCGCCGTTAAGACATCGCTTGCTGAATCAGTTGTTTCGTAAACGTAGGTATTAAATATGCCCCGCGTTTGGTATGTTGCCCTGTCAAACTTTTGTTGATTAAAAGCCATTATAATTCCTCAACAGTAAACCAAACCTTTTCGGGGTAAACTCTACCCAATGAAGTGGTGATTTCAATGATAAGCGATTGCGTGCCTGCGCGCTTACCGATAACAACTAATTCAACGCTTTGCGCATCTTCGCCTAGTTGCTGACTTGATAGCGTGATACCGCTCGATTGCTCTTTAATCTGGTATGAAGTAATAACCTCACTACCCGCAAGATAACCTTCGAAGCTCACCGTTAGCGGGAAGGTTTCATCAACGCGCATCTTGACCGTGTCACAATCAATCGGCGCTCTGTTATCACCTTGATAGTAGCGCGACCAATTGCCAAACCGAACAGTGTTACCGCTGCCGCGTGGCATGGTGCGAGGCTGTACATTCTGGCGTGGCAATGTTAGCTTACCTATCATGCTAGACCATGCCTGTCTTGATTGTGCCATAAGCGTTTGTGATGGCTCAATACCGTAATCACTGCATAACAGCACTGCTAAACGAGATTGCACAGCGTGGTACCACTTAGACTCTAAGCCGCTTTCAGTGCCTAAACATGGCTCATCTTCGTATTCGTAGTTAACACACGCATTTTTGCTATCAAGCTCACGCATCATATCCTCGAGCGTTTCCATTGCGCCTGCAAGCTCGTCGCCTGTTGGCTGTGAGGTAATACCGGATATTTGCGCTTTACGAAAAGCCGCTGCAACTAACTCGCCTTTAGTCTTGCTCATCTTCTAGCTTCTTTGTAAGAGTGTCGATTTTTGCAGACTTCCAATTCTCAATGCCTGCCGCCTTTGCCGCCTCTCTAATCTCTTTATTGCTTAGTTTACCTGTCTCGTTTTGGTCAGCGCTTGCCAACTCAGGCGATGGAAAGTAACCGTTTTCTAATAGGTTAGCCACTTCGGTAGGTTTTACGCGCTCTTCAACGACTTCACCGTTAATGCGCTTATATAGGATTGCAGACATAATGCCCTCACTGGTTAGACCACTTTGATAGTCTTAGTGTACTACAATCGGGGTGAAATTAACAAATGGGAGATAGATAGTGACACCAAGAATAGAAGATTCGGCGTTTTTGCCGAGAAACGTAAACGACAGACAAAAGACCGTGACACTTCCACTTGATGAGTACGAGCGCCTAGTTAATGCGCAAAAAGCCGCCGATGCTGAAATGCGCAAGGCTAAATCGATGATTGAAAAATCTCAGGTGCAGATAGTCCTGCGCAGGAGTAATGAATCGTGGTATGAGTTTGGTGCGCTTTCGTATTTTTCCCCTAAGGCGGTCTTGCCATTGGATTGCTTGCGCGTTTCGGGTGATGACAAAGTTGATGACAAAGTCAAAGAAATAATAGATGAGGCATCAAACCACGTCATAGCTGAATGCGCCATGAAGATAAGTGAATGCAATATCACTGTAAAAAAGTGCAAAAAGATTATGTCTGCAATGGACGATTACAGTAAAAAAGGTGCGCTGTATAGATTTTTTAATGAGTTCAAATGGTAAACAAAACCCCGCACTAGGCGGGGCTTAATCTTACTTGGTCTCGCTTAGTAGCTTACTGCTACACCTGCGCGTGATGGGTCTTTCATGGTTAGACCGTACCACACGAATAAGCGGTAACGCATGGTTACATCTTCAATCTTACCGTCGTAAATCATGTACATGTTCAGACCGTTAGAAAGCGTAGAGTTAATAACCTTCATGCCGTCAAACTGTGAAAGTAGTTGCGCTGGAATCGTACCGCCAACAACTTCAATTGCGTCTTTATCCCAGAACAGGTTAGAGCGCGCAGTTGTGTCGATGTTCAGACGCGCAACCGTATCACCGCTAGAGATAGTGGTGTTAACGTTAGCGTAGGCTTTCTCTGTTGCCGTTAATGAGCCATCGTCTAGTGCGATAGGCTTAGGGTAAACCTCAAGGCTAGTTGCGCTAGGCTTAGATACAATAGTAAATGTCATCAACTGACCTGTTGCTGTCTTATCAGCTAAGCCAACAGACTCAACCGCACCGATAGTGATTTTATCACCAACATTGTACGAGCCAGATGCTGCAACTGGGATAACTGCAGAACGGTAATCAACGTTAGTAACCGCGTAAGTATCGCTATTTACGCTACCGCCTTCCGGCTTAAACGATAGGTTAGCTGATACAGTTGTATCAGGTGACGCACCACCGATAATCTGTGGTAGGAATGAGCCAGTGTAAACGTCAAACTCTGCAACGTTGTTAGCAATCATGCCTTTCTTCCACACTTCTTCTGGGCGACCTTGTACAGTCTGGCGACCTGCTAAGTCTTGCGCGTACTTGTTAGAGTCGCGGTCATTTAGCACGAAACAGCGGTCGGTCTGTGCGCCTTGACGCTCATTCATTACAACTTGACCGCTGGAGATGAAGTCGAAACCAGACGTTGAGTTGTCACGGTAGAACAATGAGCCAGTGTTTTTAACCAAGTTGGCTAGTGACTTGTTAAGCTCATTCGCTTGCTGACGACCAGAAGTGCGACCACGTTTTTCCCAGAAAGACGTATCACGCAAATCATCTGCACGCTGTTTAACAAAGTCGTTTTTCGGTGTACCAAGGAATGCCGGGTACGTTTGTTCGATGATGTCTTGCTCTTGACCTGTCAAATCCCAACCGTCTAGGATTGGTGCGTGCTGGTCAGTAGGACGCCAAATAACATTACCCGCGTTTTGCATCGTGCCACCGTTAGGCTCGAACACTTGGGTTTTGTCAATCATCATCGTTTGGTCTTCGTATGTATCAAGCGCTTGCTCGAACAATACTTCTGCGATTTTACCTGTCTGAGACATAATAGTTACCTATAAATATTTGCGTAAGTCTATGCCTGCTCGCTTGGCTTCTCGTTTAATATCGAGACGCTTTTGCAGATTGTCACCAGCGCGTTTGTATTTATCCAAAAACGCTTTTTCCGGTGACTTACCGCTACCACTGCCCTGCAATTCGGGGCTTGGCTTTGGTGCAGACGATTTTCTTTTAACAGGTGATTGGATAGTTGCTTGTAACTTACCAAGGTATGCAACGGCGGTAAGCCCTGACGGGTCACTGCTGTACATGTTCGCCACTTCCTGCATTTTGGCAGGGTTAACGCCTAGTTGGTACATTACTTTTTCACTACCTTCACCTAACGAGTTAAGTGTTTTAATCAGGTGTGCAACAATATCGTCGCCCTTACCTGGTGCTAACCTGTCAAACGATTCGCGGACTGCTCGGTCTGCTTGCTGATAACGTTCAGCGCTAACCTTGCCTTCTGCTACTAGTTTCTCGGCTCGCGTGTAATGCGCGGTTTCTGCATCTTCAAGTGATTTCTTGAACTGCTCAGCCTGTGCTCGTTGCTGCTCTTGTTGCTGTTTGGTGGTCAAAGTGTTTGAGACTTTCGCGTCAAACTTCTTATCGTACCAATCATCTAGTGCCGCATCGTGCGCCGCTTCGTCGTAGTCAAAGTCTTCTAACTTAGGTTTAGGCGGTAGGTTATTAACCTGTTGTGCCTGCTGCCCTTGTCCAGATTTCAACTGCTCAAGCTCTGCTTTTAGTTGCTCTAGCTCTCCATCCTTCTCACTTAGCTTAGCTTTCAGTTTCTTGCGAACCGCAGCCGCTTCGGGTGAAGGTTTGAAACCAGATTCCGCTTCATCACTAGGGGTCGCTACGTCCTCTTTTAGCCAGCTTTCGACTTCCTCAGATTCTTCCTGTTCGGTTTCCTCTTCGGTTTCGACTTCCTCTGTTTCTGGTTCAATAGTAACTCGCGTGTCTTGCTCCTGCTCGACTTGCTCGGTTTCTTGCTCCTGCTCAGATTCAGCCGCGTTTCGTGCCTTTAGCTCGGCTAGCGTTAATGTTTCTGCCACTTGATTTATCCTCGTTAGTGCAAACGATAAGTTAACTATGTCTATGCTCGGACATATACGAGTATGTTTAGTTTACGCTTGACGTTGTGTGTAGTCAACAGTGGTCGTACCACTTCGAGAAATGGCTGTGTTATATTCAAGGGGTCAACTAATAGGAGAGAGATATGAGTGATAAAGATATAGAGAGCTTTAAGCGTGGGCAGATTGTACCAAAAAGGCTTGGTTTCGCCTTTGGTGGCAAGGGCCAGCACTTGATTAGATTTGGTGTAGATTGTGAGTATGATTATAAAAGAAAATCGTTAAAAATAGTCTCTAATGGTTGCGCGGTAGTCATACATAGAGGCTTCACTGGCAGCGTCAGGAGGGGCACAAAAAGAAAATGCAATTTCACTATAACGGGACTGCGTGTGCATTCTGCCGGAGCGGACAATAATCAGCGACAAGGTGTGCATTTGGCGGTACTAAGAGGAGAGAGGAAATGAAACCAATAACCGAACTATGGTTAGAAGGCTGCTCGCCAATCGAGATAGCGATAATCCACAATGCAACCGTCCAATATGTTGAAAGTGTAATCCGTGAAACGTGGGGTGGGTTATGAACGAACAAACACTAAAACAAGAGCGCAAACACTACGAGCGCGAATGCCTTATTCGTAAAGCAGTTAAGACAGTCCGCGCAGAGTCGCTAGCAAAGAAACGAGAGCGAGCGGAAGAGGCTCGCATCTTGAAAGAGATTGAGGGGGAGTTGTGAAATTATTAAAAGCACTAAATAAAGAGGTTGACTACACAGAGTGGCAAATGAGAAGGTACATGTGCTCAATTGCCTTTCTTTGCGGGATGGCGCTTGGTGCGCTTATTGGGGGTGCGTTATGAAACCACACATAAAAGTAATGCAGCGCAATGGTGTAGATGTTTTTGTTACTTCTAGTATGAAGATGAAAGAGGTTGAGAGAAAGTCAATAGTTACATCAAAGACAGTAACTGCCGCGCAGGAGGCTTTAAACTTATACTACTTAGGTATGGCAAATGATGTCGATATAAATAGGTCGCTTGCGTACGACCATTCAGGAAGTATAATTTGGCAGGGTAGCGAAAAATGAAACCACACATTCAAAAGAAAGGTGGCGTTTGGTGGTGTGGAGGAGCGAAAGGTCGCACGCCTAAAATGGCGTATAGCAACCACAAGGCTGGGATAAGGTTTAAAGAGATGTATGATTTTTGTGTCGCAGGTGGAATGTGGTAATTAAAAGGGGCTTAACGCCCCTTTCTTACCTCTGCATAGTGCTTTGTGTTACTTGTTGCCGCAACCTCAAGTTATCTTGCACCTGCGAATTCATATCGCGGTTTGCTTCTAGCTCCAGCTTGGCCAAGCTCAAAGCAAAGTCTTGGTTAATCTTCTGCTGCCCTTGCTGCACCTTCGCCATATTCAGCGCTGTCTCACTTTGCAACTTCTCTTTCGTGCCAGCGTGCTTAGCTTGCGCGTCAGCTGCCCTAAGTTGCAGCTCAACTTGCTTATTCTGCTCACCCATCATATCGGCTTGGGCTTTCTGCATTTCAGCTTGTGCAAGTAGCATGTTGGCATCAGGCTGCTGATTCTGTTGCGCGGCTTGTAGCATTTGTTCTTCTTCTGGCGTTTCTGGCTCTTTCACACCTTGAAGCACTAACTGTTTACGCGCATAGTCTCTCATACTTCCCATATTCGCACCCTCAAGCATAGTGAGGTATTCCATTAATAGAATGTTGTGCGTAGGCGTACCCGGCGGCAAACCGTTAATCAATTCTTTCATTTCTTCGCGGTTTTGCGCTTTCACTGATTCGAATTGCGGACCAATATCAGCATACACGTCAAACATCATTTTACGCACATCGTTGACTATCTGCGTTTGCATTGTAGACCAATCAATATCCGCTTTGTTGATAGTCTCGCGTGACGTTGTGCCGTCAATCTGTACAAGTGTAATCTCTTGCTCGCTATCCATGACATCACGGAACATCGAAGCGTATATCTCACCATCACGACGCATAGCATATTTGTGGTGGTCTTGATACGTGTACGATTGCATATCCAAACGCTTCTGCAATGACTGCACAGCCTTGCCAGATAATGACGGGTCGGTAATGTCTTGCGGTAAACCTGGGCTTGCAACATCATCCACAGCCATGCGTGATTCTTGAATAGAGTGCGCTAGTGCCGGAGGTATGTTCGCATCAGGCGTTTGACCAACAGGACCAACAGGTAAAGGCTGTCCACTGCTGTCATAGTGATTCTGTTTGAGGTACGGGTAATTGTTTTCATGCCCGTTGAGATTATACATATCCTCATAACCAGCAATTTGCTCATCAGTAAAGATAGGCTTACTGCGACCACTACGGCTAACAATATCGGCTAGGTATGACATTTGGAAGTTACGCAAGCGCTGCGGGTCTTTCGCTAAACGAACAATGCCCTCGTAATGCTCCTCACCCTCTACAAACTGGCGCTCACCGTACTGAGGTACAACAGGTAAATGCTCACCTGCAATGCGATTGGTTGCCATGATACCACCACCGCTTGCAATGTATTCGGTAACTACATAACGGCGCACCGCTTTCTCTGACTCTAATTCAAAGCCGCCGTCAATCAGGTCATCTTCGTCAATCTCATCTTTTTCAAGAATGCGGCGGTTACCAAACTCATCAGCAAACGTGTAATACGTGACGCGCTTTAATTCACGATGGTAAAACTTAACAATGTTAATTTCACTGTTGCCGCCTAACCATGGGAAAGTGTAGCTATGTTCAGGCGTGGCAAAGCTTGAAGGTGGTACATACTCGCAGCCAAGCTCTTCGCATAAGTCTTTGTAGCCTTCCTCGGTGTACGGATAAAGCACAGCAACATATTTAGCATCTGACTTATCAATGAGGCGCGCATCAGGGTCGAAGAATACGCGGTTATTCGCCTCGTAAATAGGCTCGCGGATGATGCGTTGGCGGTCGTCGTCTTCAAGGTTATTGCGGTATTCGGTGGTTAGTTTCCATGCTCCCATACCACAAACAACGCTTTCTTGGTTGGCGTTTTTCTTCGCTTCCAGTGACTTGTTATTACGCATATCTGCACGGTAGGCGCCATCCATAATCTCGGATGCTTGTTCAAACGTATCATCTACCGGGTCGAAGTCTACCTGTATAGGGTTAAGCACTAGGTCTGTTAGTATCTGCCTTTGTGCTTTACGGATGATGTTAAACTCGAACCGCGTTGACAGGTCAGTACCGCTTAGGTATTCATCATCCCATTGCGTAACCCATGCGAATGTCATGTCGTCAGCAGCTTTAAGGCGCGTATCATAACCAGACTGGTATGCCCTTTCCTGCATCTTCTTTAAATCTTTTAGCTCAAGCATCTAACGCCCCATTGTTTTCATTGGTTGCGGCCTGTGTGTTCTGTCAACCCTCTTATGCGTTATATTAGCACTATTATCGAAAGATAGCACCACAGCGTCAAAGAGGTTAGGCGATGGAATAACGATTTTAGAGCCGTCCGGCTGTCTGATTCCGTTGCGCATTTCTTGCTTCGTGTAAAACTTGAAAGTGTCGGCGGGCTTCAATGGCATCCGGCACGCCTCAGACCTTAGTTTCTGCATGAAGCCATGCGGTATAGTTTCACTGTCAAAGCTGACTAACTCGGCGGGGTCGCAGTATTTGCCGTGTACAACCGCTTCCCATGTTTTGTAAACACGCTCAGCGAATGCGATTATGTTTTGCGCTTTCTTGTTGCCGAACACGTCTTTATTCTTTTTACTGTCGCGGATATGGTAGTCGCCCACCGGTTTAAATACCGCATCAGGGAAGTGTACGCCCTCAGAGCCTTTATACATGAACGTGTGTACTTTCGTGCCGTTGAAATTGCGCGCTGCTTGGTCACGCAACAAAGCGCCCATGCCATCACAATCCCAACCAAATGTATCGACACTCTGATTCTTAGCATCACGTGAAGCAATATCAAAGGCTCTATTCGCGTCCTCTGCATCAATCTCGCGCACATCTTTAAACACAACGCCATGGCGCATTGCATAGCCTTTCGCATCATTGCCAACGTCCGACGGGTCAAAGCCTGCAACCTTACCGCCGTTAGCTTCGAAGCCAAGCTTTTTATGTGCATCGATACACGCATCAAACCAATCCGCTTTAATAACGCTGTTGTCGATGTCATCATTAAACGCACCATGCCAAATGTGATTAAACCGTGACTCGCTCATTCTGCCTTCTTCTTTCTTCTGTACGTCTTTTTCATATTCTTCACGCAATGATTGGTCATGCATAAACCACGGATTATCCTCGAAACCCACCTTGATAATCATGTGATAGTCGTCTTCATAGTAACCGTCGCGGTCAAGTTGCGCTTGAAATGGCACGATAAACTCAAGGCTCATAGGGTCGTTTGCTGATTCGGGATTCCATACATAGATTAACTCTGCTCCGTCAACACCCCTCAGTGTTGGCCCTAATGTATCGATAGTGGTTTGACTTGTTCGCGCAGCCTCTTCCATCAAGAAGTATTTGTATTCAAACGAGCCTTTCATATCTATGATATTCTGCATACCACCAAACGTTATCTTGCCTCTGTTCTTGTGGCGCACTTCACGCTCAGACGGAACAGGCGTGAAGCCTCGGATATCTAGCGAGCTGATACGCCCTACGATACCCGCATAAATGGTATCTTTAAGCGACTTCATACGCTCACGCAGCACGAACACTTTCGAGCCGTTAGCGTTTACATCACCAATAACCGTGTCCATTACCATGATAGATTTAGTGCCCGCCCTACCGCCGTATAAACATTTGTATTTTTTATGCTTTAATATGACAGGCTCTAGCTTTTCGATAACGTAGACAGTCGGCTCTTCATCGGTTGGGCGCATATTGCCTATCACGCCTTTCCATTTACGGATAAAGTGTGGCGTGCCATCGTCGTTTATCTTATCGACAACACCGTAAACTGTCTCTTCCACATGCCCCGACTGCGCCTTAATAACAGGCGCTATCTGTGAAAGCCGTTTGCGTAACAGTGCTACGCTCAATTCTTAATACCCGCAATCTCAGCCAGTGCGTTAACCATATCCTCGAGCTCACTGGTTTTCTTAATGTCTGCCGTGGCTTTGATGGCATTGATTAGTGATGATGCGACGCTTGGCTCTATGTTGCCATTTGCGCACTCCATTAACACCTGCTGCGCCCGCTCGACGTCCGTCTTGCTTGCGTCTAGGTTTAGATGTAACCGCTTATTTAGCGGGTTATCGCTAACGCCATAAACCGCCAGTATTTTAGTGTGGAAACTGTGATTCTCGCTAACCTGCCCGGCTGCTGTGTGATACTCAATAAACCTGTCGCGATAATACCTGATAACGTCTGCCCATTCACGACCACGCAATGACGCATCCATGGAATTTCTGGTTTTATAGCCTAAATAGCGTGCCAATGCTGACTGCGTTGAATTGTCAGCTAGTATCACTTCACCGCCTCTGCCTTTCACATGAATAGTCGGCATGTCGTCGAAGTATTCATCTATCTTTGCAATGATAGACTCTTTATCGGGGTAGGCAGATAAAGCGCCCAGCTGACCAGGCTTAGACTTGCCGTTTGTTTTTTCTGTCATACTTCCTCGCCTGTTAGTAGCTTGGCCTTAACCTTGTCGCCTTTTACGTATATCTGCCATGTGATGATTTTACCGTCAGACCAATAATGAAAACGCTCCACACCGTTACCGTGAAGCGCCTCTTTTAGTTCCTGCGCATGACTAGGATTTAACGTGTCAGTTAAGCCCACGGCGAACGCCCATGTTCCAAAATAGTGTATATGAGTTATCGCGTCGTAGGTTTTCTTTCCACCCTCGACGCGCTCATTAAATCTATATGGCTCAACGTTGCCGTGCAGCATGATTAGTTAGTGCCTTTACCCTCTGATGTAGTCCATGCGGTTATTTCCACATCATCGCCTGTTGACCATGTTGCCGCACTTAGAATCATATCTGTGCCGCTCGTGCCCGCTGTGCCGTTTCGAAGCACTGCGCCGCCACTTGACTTCAATACATAGTGATATGGCGCGCCTGTGCCATCTGCTGACGCTGTAACTGCTGCGGGTAGATTTAGCGAGCTAGTGCGGTTAGCCGCTGCACCAAATGCAGGGTTGCCAAGTGGAAACGTGGCTAATACTGAGCCAGTTGCTGCGCTATCTATATCAGCCGGAGCGCCGGAGCGTATTTCAACTGAACCGCCATTTGCTAGTGTGTTTCTCGCGCCTAGTGCCGCGTTGCATTCTGCTATTGAACGTTGTGACATTTATCTCACCTTAATTGTTTGTGAACGTCTTGCGTTGACTGAAATTGTTTTACGTGGCGTTAAACGCTGTACAGGTAACTGAACGTAACACGCCTCGTCAAAGTCTGTTGTAGTTTCTGTAACCTCTACCGTGAAGCTACCAACCAAGTTAACACTTGCATTATCTGCGAAATCTTGCGCCAACTCTGTGACTGCTAACGATATGTTAGCACTAATATCAACGCTTGACGATTCCGCTGCATTTTGCGTCAGCTCTGTAACTATTGCGCTTAATGAGCCTGAGAATGATGCCGCTGCTGATTCGCTAAAGTCTGTTATTAACTCTGTAACAGATAATGTCAACGGCGAGGCGCTAGCGCCCCACGAGTTAACCCCTTGCCAAGTGTTTACGCTCATACCGTAACACCTGAAATGACAGCCCCGTTAGTGTGTGGACTTTCGTTGTCTATAACGTAACCCTCTAACGCCGTGCCCACTGCCACTGCCAGGCCTGATAACGTTACCGCTCCGCTCGCGTATGTTGCATTAGCGTTGTATAGAATATTATCAGATTGGTCGATTAAGTAGGTTTTGTACGTGCCGTCGGGTATGCCTGATACTGATATGTTTAGTGTTGATACATTGCCGACATAGCCACTATAAACCCGACTAGCAACAGTCTCTAGCTGTTCATCCGTTTCAAAATGCAGACCATCCACTCCAGATAAATCTATATCTGTAAGTAGTGGGCCTACATCTATGAAATTATTTTCACTTGCAAGCTCAACTTGCGCCTCTCTTATTGCGCCTTGTCCGGTGGTCGCGGTCTGAGTTGCGAAATCTGCGCGAGTCATGGTGTGAAGCGGCACAATAAAGGTTTTTACACCAAAATCGGTCAATACGTTATTGGCGAAACTAAGCAGTTTTGACTTATAGACTGACTTCTCCGTCAGCACGGCATCACTTGAATCCTGTTCACCAAGTTGGAAAAATACCCTATTCACACCACCAACAACGCCAATCCTGCGCGTTAACGAGTCGTAAAGGTTTATTCCATCGCGGATTCTTGTAGTGTCGTCCTTTTGCCACATTTGTATGGTAGTGCCACCCTTGGCGCAAGGTATAAACCCAATAGGAACATCTGAGTTTTGTAACCACTGGTTGGCAAATCTGACAATCCAACTCCCCGCAGGGCTTGCGTCGTTATCGTTTACTAAATCAACTTGGTTTTCTGAACTACTGTATGGGTCTTGAAGTTGCTTAAAGTTATCATCATTGCCGAAAAGGTACGCCGTTACACCGCTAGAACTATCGGAAAAAACTTGGTTGTCGCCTTTCCATCCGACTATGTTTGACTGTCCAGTACACGCTATAACTTCACCAACTGCTATCGGTGTAACGGTAGCTTCTGTCGCTGTATCATCTGAGAATCTGTAAGAGACAGAATACTGGCCAGTTGCTAACGTAAATGTATCTGAGAAAGCACCCCCTGCAGGGTTACTTATAGCCGCCACCCATGCGCCATCATCCACACGCCGCTCAATTGTTGCTGGCGAACCTGAATAAGAGCCCTCAATGGTAACATCTGCATCGTCTGAGTTAGAGCGCGCCCATATCCTGTAACTTTGAGTGCTTATAGATATGCTGTTAGATGCAATCTCAGTCATGCTGAAATTATCGTACCTTAACTCGCTATCGCCCCTGTAAGAAACGCCATAAAACCCTGATGAGTAAGTGCTATCTGAGCCAGATATTGAGGCAATTAAAACCGAATCAGAAACCCTTATCAACTCAAGCGTAAAATCGCTACCAACCAAAGTAGCTCGCAACTTATACCACGTATTGGGGGATATGGTCACGGGAGCGTTTGCAAGTGCAAATGTTGTTGTTCCAACGAAACGAGACATGAACATATTCCCACTAACGGCGAAAATGTATCCAGTGTTAGTCTGCCCTGTTGTTACCCTTGCGTGTATCTGAGGCAGCGAGTCCGCCCTAGATGGAGTATTGAATTCAACCTCAATTACGCCGTTTGATAAACTCTCATTTCTATAAACTAGATTTTCTGGAAAGCTTCCCCCTGCGTTATTGGGAAAGTACAGGGTATTAGCTGATATTTCTGCCAAGCCTGACGAGTCAACCCACCCATTCCCGATGGTCGCGCTATCCGCTCTATTAAAGTCATCACTAAACGCCATTTACCCACCCCTGAAAAGTATCAATAAAGCAAGTATACGCTGATAGTCGAACAAAAAAAAGTTATAGCAACTCATTCTTCATTTTGGCTTCTATTATTAATGGGAAGCTGTCTCTAACCCTGCCATCTGGCTCACCCTTACTCAATTCAACTGCCAGCGCTTTCTTGTTTGCTATAAGCGCCAATTTAGCCCCTAACTCACACCCATAAGAACCTATCAACCTTCCCTTGTAGTAAGCTTGGTATTCACCCCGCATACTTATTTTTACGGATGAGTAGATTAAATCCCCATCCACAGCTTTTCTCAAGAAGTTATTAACCTTTCTAGTTACAAAAGCGCATGTTTTAGGTGAGTATAAACTCCCATCACCAAGTATATCTTTGTCCAAGTGAAAGCCTTTCCAATCCCTATTAATCATCCACTCCCTAAAAGAGCTAAACACAAGCCACTCATCACATACCTTAGAAGATTGATAACAAGGCTGCCTTTTTATGGTTGACTCGTTGTAGCACCTTGCAAGCATTTGTACCCACCTTCTGTAAAATGGGCACCACACTCTTTCCCCGCTGCTCCTTCTTTCGCAAACAACATAATCAGCATCATTTACACCAACGCCCATAACTGTTTTCATATAAAATCCTTGCTATTTTAACTTAAACGCACACCAAAAAAGCCAAACCCTTAAAAAGAAGCCCACAGGGAGAGATGCGGGCAGTACTTACAGGTGGGAGATGTGAAAGTGATTTAACTATTACATAAAAATTCAGTCTTTGCAACTAGCCAAGAATCACAACAATCTTTCGTTAGATGCCTGTAACCGTACAGCCACTGCTGAAAACCTCTATCGGCCCGCTCCATGTTAATCGCCGCAAGTGTGTGCGTGTAACAGTTGTCGCCGTATCTCGCCTTTAGCGTGTAATCAGTCACGCTTACCGCCTAGTGCCAGGTGAAACACGCTAACAGCCGCTAACGAGCCAATAAAACAGATTAACGCCAATGCAAACAGCGTTACGATTGGTGATGCGTGCATGTGTTCAAGTAGTGTCATTATCTCTCTCCTATTTAAAACGCCACCCTATCACAGGCGGCGAGGTTGTGTGGTTTGGGCAGTTACTTAGGGTAACTTTCCTGTTTATATCTAATCGCTTTCGAGGCTGCCTTTTTGAATCGCTTGTCGCCAATAATGTAAATATATCTATGCTTTCGCGGCCTAGGTTTCAAGTAAAAGTCATCGCCATATTTATCACGCATAGCTTGTGCGCGATTCTTAACCCCTCTAAATTCATCAGCTATTGTCTGACCATGCAAATGCTCTTTCCCTTTCACCTTCCAATCTGTGCGCTTTGCGCTTAATCCGTGGTATGTAAAATTACATGCTTGATAAACAATGCCTTTATGCTCTTGCTCGGTATCGGCAAAAGATACGATTATCTTATCTTTAGGCAGCATTCTTAATGAGCGCCCGACAAGAAAGCTGGCCTCATTCTTTCGGTTATACTTCAAGCATAACCGATTAAGCTCTAAAATATCGCCTTTGTATTCGTCACCAGCGACACCTCTTTTTAATGGTGCGCTTGGAGGTGTACCGTAAGTAACTACGCCTATCAACTCATCATTACTGAACAGGCCGAAAGCATAACTTATTGAGGGCCAGCGCTTAGCGTAATGAATGCCTAAAATAAAAGGCTCGCACTCCGCTCTCGTTATTTTTCTAACTTCCATGAGCAAATCCCAATTAAAAACACAGCCTAACACATGCTAGGCTTTATCTGGTCTAACCAGTCATCATATCCCGGTACTTACGATAAGTTACCTCGTTCATGCCTTCACGTTTGCATGCCTCTTCGCATGAGAAGCCATTAGCACGCATAGCTGTGATTCTTTCCACCTGTTCGCGTCTAGCTTCGATACGCTCATCAAGTCGCATGTTGTGAAGCCGGGCAAGTTTTACGTTTAAGTCTGGGAAGTGCGCCCGGGTCAACTTTATCGTTTTCTTACATATCCGCTCAGCCGCAATGATTTGTTTCAGCGTGCGTGCGCCGTTGTCGATAGCTGATTCAATTCGACGTTTGTGGTCTAAGTAGCTCATAAGCGTTGCAACTCCTTTTTCAACTGACTGTGAGCGGTAGGGTTAAAGCCTAATGCTAGGCAGGCATACTGAGCGGTAACATCGCGCACCTGCATGAAGTCGTGAATAACGCTTATCTTCTTCTCCACAGCCTTCCTGCGCTGAATGCGCTTATTGCGAAGTATTAGCCCGTACAGCTCGTCATCTGCGCTAACAATCTGCGAGATATACGACGGATACACCCCGACAGCTTTTGCAACTGCTGGGTAAGTCGATGGCTTATCGTCACTGTTTAGAATATCGCGCAGTTGATTGATGCGGTCTTGTTTGTTCACTGCTCACCCTCCGCCGCGCTAACAAGCATAGATTGACACTTGTCAGTAACTACCTCGTTAGCTAATTCAAACGCCTCCTTCTCCTCTGCCGATAACACCAGGCGCAGCAAGTCACGCACGAATTGCTTATTATCTGCTAGTGCATCGTATACCGTTCCTGCTGATATGCCTAAACGTACGCCGTCGCCATCTAGTACGGCCTCGACTGCTTCCTGTAATTCGTGTGGGTTATATTTCATAGTAAGCCTCCCATGCTTCTAAAAACTCCGCCGCTTTCTCGTGATAAAGTGTACCCGCGTGCTTAACTCCGTTCGCGAGACTAACGAACACGCCATCACCCTCGAAACTATCGAACCAAAACGAAACGAATTCATCGTACATTAGCGAGTAGCCGTCACCATTCTTATATATTTTCATATTCTCTCTCCCGTAAAAACAACCACCCTACCAGAAAAACGTGCCAAGGTGGTCGGATGTGTTTAGTTGGTTATGTCGTGGCTGTTTATGTACGCCCTAACCTCGTTTATAACATCTAGCTTATGGCTGCTTTTCATGAACTCCACCAGCGCATCCTCAGCAGCCTTCGTGATTGTAGGCTTGATGGGTTTTAAGGAAGACGCCGCAACAGTAGAATACCAACCATCCTGTCTAAGTATTATCACTTGACCCATGGAATCAGGCTCATCTATTAAAACTCTGCAAGGGTCTCCAAATGCATCCGTATGCGTCCACTCAGGCTCACACTCAGCAGCAACACAAGCTTCGAATTCTTCGCGGGTGCAGACTTGGTGCTTAGATAGCCCAGACTTATCATAAAACCAAGCGTCGTCCACGTAACACAAGGCATCCAAGCTACAGGCCCATACACCCTCGCAATGCCCGTAGATGTAATTAACCGCATCCTCAACCGTTTTGCGTTCTGGTTGTGGTCGTGTGGCTATGGTTTTCCATTTATCACAAAAGTCCAGCTTCCAAACTCCGTGGTAATAATATCCGTCTTTGTTTATAAAAAACATTTTACCCAGTCGTGTTCGCTTTATAGCAACCGCACCTTCTGGCGCTAAATCCCAATTAATATCACTCATTTTCTTCTCCCATTACACACCAACCAATAACGCCCGCTAAGACACACACAGACGCAAAAAAATAATCCCCACGCTCGATAGCTATTCCACAGAATAAGGCCATAGTGAGGGTGTAGGTTTGTTTAAACATTGCTCCCACTCCCCTTAACCGCCACGCAGCCCATAATAACTACCTGGAATAACTGTGGCTTGTGTTTGTGCCAGTTAATCAACGTGCGCAACTGTACGCCGCTAATCCGTGAAACTTGAGCCAGGCTGTCAAGCCCAGCTCCTTTTGCTTGGTCTGATGGTGTCATTTTAAAGCCTCTATAATTTCGTTTTGTGTTTTTGCGTCGCAGCCCTTGCCCACAGCTAGGGCCTCTCTAATTTCAGGGATTGCAGCCAGAGAGCAAATATACTTACCTTCAACATGCCTTAGCTTGCTGCATGGTGATTCTTTTGCGCCCAACTCTTTGCCAATAGCACAAACCTCAGTCATACAGCACCAACCGCAATTATTACACGGGGAGGCAAAACTTGGTTTGTTTTTTTGTGCTAATCCTATAATCTTAATATTAATTTCCATTTTCAATCCGTGCGGCCTAAGCCGCGCCTCCGAAAATCTCAACCATGTTCCCCATTGCCTCTTTCATTGTAAACTTATTTTTAGGCCATGACGCTGTTGAGCCGTTCACTGTCACAACCCAATCAACATTTGAGTCGTTGTATGCTGTTACCGTTACGCCGTTAATTTCTTTTGTGTAAGTTTTCATATTTATCTCCCGTTCCGCTATGTCTACTAATATACAGGAATGAAATAGTTACACAAGTATTATTTGCACTTTCATTCACTGGTCATACCACCAAACATTACACAAAATGCACCCTTTTGCTTTTTTATGTAAGGATAGTTTGTGTGTAGGGTATAAATTCCATCAATACAAAGGGCGCAAGGGCGCAAAGATTCCTTGTATAACTCAGCTACCCTTTTATATTTTTATTTACTCTATTTATAACAATCCTATCTGTCACCAGTTTTCTATACTTATTGCACCCTTTGCACCCTTTTAATAAGAATATAGAGTAAAATCAACAGTTTATAGTAGGGGCGCAATAAGGGGCGCAATAGCAAAAAGGGCGCAGTCTTTGCGCCCTTTTGTTGAACAGTTATCATTTGTATATAAGCCATATCTTATAATAGGGCGCAATAAGGGGCGCTTAAAAAGGAACGCCCCCGTTGTGAAATTCGCGCACTTTAGTTTTACCTGTGTCGCTCTCCACACCGTTAACCCACACATAATGATACGCGCCAGTCTTAGAGATTTTAACGCGCCGCCCCTCCACCTGCTCGTAGCCCATCTCTAATAGTATGGCGGTTAATGTACGTTTACTGGGTATTTCGTCACCTTCACCCTCACACAATTTGTTCAACCATGTTACGTCCAGAACGTTGTCGTTAATAACATCGCATTGGTTTTTATAAATGGCGTCCTCAATTGCCAATCGGTCAGGGCTTATCGCTATTTCCATCATCTGTTTACGCGCATTGGTATCGGGCGCACGACCAACAGGATTAAACGACTCACTAATTTTATAGTTAGCTAAATAATACGCTATCGCGTCTGCTCGTCGCTTTGTCTCGTCAAACAAGTTAGCGAAGTATTTAGACGCTTCATTTTCGCCGCCGAAATAATCAAACAATTGTTTCTCAGATTGTATGCGTGAAAATAAAACACAGTATCGCCTATCCCCACTTGTTAAGGGTATAGCGTCCTTGTGGTTCGTCAACATGAGGTAATTTGTGAAATTGGGCACTGTGCGATGGTCGCGACCTTTCTCTTCAATTTGAACCGTATCATTAGTGATAAACGGTTTCATTCGGTCAAGAACCTCATACTTGTTTGTACCGCTTATGCGTATTTCTTCAACGGCGACAACCGTTGCACCATGCGCCCAACTGGTAAATCGTCCAGCTATTGCCATAGGGTCAAGGTTTCTAACGTTATCACCCATGAGTAGCTGTAAGACTTTCACAAAGTAACTTTTCCCCGTTCCTTGTGTTCCTTGTAAAAGCATGGCCCAGTTAATACGTCTACCTGGATTTTGATAAACATAAGCTAACCAATCCAACAATAAACCCTGTTCACGTTTATCCGACAGCGTAAAGTCAATGTGTTTTAAAAACATATCAATTACGTTTTGCCCGTCGTTGTCTATTTCGTCGCAAACGTCAACGCCATGTTGGTGGTAGCTGTTTAACATTTCCAAGCCGTCATAAGTGAATATTTTATTTGCACCGGGCCAGTACATAGAATCAACAACAGTATCAATCTGAAAGTGTGTTAATGCCATGTGTGACGCGCTTAATTCTGCCGTTAAGCATTCGGCCATGCGGTCAAACTTAGCGTTAAATGCTTCTCGTTTTATGGCATAATTAAGCTCTGTGTTCGCAAATTCACAGGTTTTCTCTACGTATACCCAATCGTTACACCATTCGGGCGCATCATTTTCCGTGGTGCGTTTCTTTTTCTTCTCTGGTAACAATGCTTTTTTTATTTCGGTTTTGCTTAATCCGATTTCTTTGCCAACACCACTTGCAAGTTTAGCCGCTATCATTCCGCGCATATCGTCAGCAATACCATCTAACCCTTTCACCTTATCGCGATAATCGAAGTATTCGTCACGCGTTGTTACGTCTTGCGCTTCTTCGTAAACGCTTTCGGCTTTCTTTTGGGTGAGCGTAGCTTTGCCGCCTGCCATTTTTATCACGGTGCTAAATGTGATCGGATTGCTTACATTTTTATTCTTAAAGCTTTTCCACTTTGCGCGTATTTCGTCGATATTAAAATGCTCTGACTTTTTAGACCACTTCGCCCATAGCGTTAAACCTTCTTTACTGCCTTGTGTTTGGTGGTAACAAGCCAATCCGACACGAAACCACGAATCGTAGTTGTCAACATGACTTTGTTCTAGTGCGTCGAGATACAGCCACATATCGTCTGTGTTAATATCTTCTAGCGGTTGTTGCGCAATCATCAACTCGAAGTCGTCAGCTTCACCCTCCGCAACAAAACCCGCATCTAAAAGGTTAATTGCTTCGCTTGGTAATTCTGGAAAATCTTCTATCTCTAGTGCTTCGGGTAAACCAGACAGAGTTAAATCTTCATAACCCTCACCACTCGCAACCCAACCTTTACCCGTAGTGCGTGTGTCGAAACCTTCGACATTCAACAGGTCAGAACCTTGTCGAAAAACCCTATCTTCTGGTACTTTAAAAAAGTAATGCATACCGCCCGATACTGTGCGTTGCACCTCTGCGCTATCCCAATCAAGGGTACAACCCAAAGCGTTTTCAATATCCTCAACAGTAACGCCTTTTTGCGTGTCAACGTCGATACATATTAAACCTTTAGGAATAACAATCCCTACATTCTTGGTCTGCTTAATTTCGTTTTCCGTAGCCTGGTATTTATGCCAATCCGCGTTTTTTGGAATAGCTGGTTTTTTATGCCACTTATCTTTTTCGGTGTCGTACACCATGCGAACAGGGAACACTTGTAAATTTGTCATTCTATTTTTATCCTTTTACTGTTTACTTAGGTCGATGGCTTTAAACTCACCCCCTGTGATGCGTTCCACTTTCAGCGCGTTAGCTGGTGGAATATAGCCTATCTTTATCCACTGACTAACCGCCGCAGCGTCCACGCCTAGTGCGTTAGCCGTTCGTTTCTTACCGCCGAACCAATCAAAAACTTTTTGTAAATCCATCTTGTTTAACCTCTACTTAATGTGTATAGTTAAGACTAGCTTAAAAGCTAAAACGAATCAACCATAAACGTAAAAGGAAATAAACATGTCTTTAGAATCTAAAATTGATTTACTGATAAAAGCTGTAAACGAACAGACCACCGCAATAAATGCATTTAACGGTAACATAGAAAAGTGGTTAACCGTTCCCACCGAAGCGGCCACACAAGAAAAGGTTTCAAAACCTGCACCAGAGCCAACCGTTGAGCCTGAGCAAGATGAACTTGCCGCCGATGAACCGCAAGCTGTGTTAACGCATAAAGACGTGCAGGACGCTGTACTGGCGTTCGTACGTAAAGACGTAAAGACCAATAAGCCGAAAGTGAAGGCGCTACTTGAGCAATTCAAAGCGCAAAAGGTCGGCGATGTTAGCGAAGACAAGTTAAACGACTTTCACACTAAACTGGGTGCGCTGTAATGGTTGCCCACGCAAAGCTATCAGCCAGCGGTTCACACCGTTGGCTTAATTGCCCTGGTAGCATTAAAGCCGAACAGGATTTACCCGATAGTAGTTCACCGGCCGCAGCAGAGGGCACAGCGGCGCATGATTGTGCTGAACACTGTTTACTGAATAGCGTTTACGCTGAAAGCTTGATAGGTGAAAAGTTTAACGGCATCGAAGTTACGCAAGAAATGGCCGACGCTGTACAACAATACGTTGACTACGTGAAAAGCTTTAGCGGTGAACACTTCTACGAGGTGCGCGTTGATTATAGCGCGTATGTGCCCGAAGGTTTCGGAACGTCCGACGCAATCATCTTGCAACCTAACAAACGCACAATGCGCGTGATAGATTTAAAATTCGGTAAAGGCGTACAGGTTTACGCTGATAACAACAGTCAAGGTATGTTATACGCGTTAGGTGCGTATGAAGATTACGGCATGATATACGATATCGACACTATCAATATAGCTATTGTACAACCACGGTTAGACCACATCGACGAATGGGAAATAAGCGTATCTGATTTGTTGGAATGGGCTGAAACGGTAAAAGAGCAAGCGCGTTTATGCTTAACCGATGATGCCCCACGCGTGCCAGGTGAAAAACAATGTACGTTTTGTAAGTTTAAGCCTCGTTGCCCTGAACAAAAGGAAATGACCGAAAGCGCGCTAATGGTTATGTTTGATGAGGTTTCACCGTCAACCGTGCAAAACGTTGACGCGTTAACCGTGCAAAACGTTGACGCGTTAACCGATGAACATTTGGCGCAAGTCATGAAGCATAAAAAGCTTATAGAGGGTTGGCTTTCATCGGTTGAGAAACATATCACTGAGCGTTTACAAGCAGGTGAATCGTTCGACGGTTACAAGCTTGTGGAGGGTCGCAGTTTACGCCAGTGGTTAAACGAGGAAGAAGCGCAAAAACTGTTAAGCGAATCGGGCTACGATGAGCAAAAGCTTTACACTAAAAAGTTTGTATCGGTCGCGCAAGCTGAAAAGATTATCGGTAAAAAGAACCGTGAACTCATCACTGATTTGGTGGTTAAGCCTACGGGTAAACCTACGCTAGCGCCTGAGTCAGACAAGCGACCAGCATTAAATATCACAAAAGATGATTTTGACGCTTGCTAATTAAAATCAGTTAAGCTATGCTTAACTTGTCAATTCGACATAAACTTTTAAAAGGTAAAAATAAAATGGCTAAAATTAAACTTAACAACGTTCGTTTGTCATTCCCGTCACTGTTCCACAAAGCATCTTTTCAAGGTAGCGAAGGTAAGTACGAAGCTACGTTCCTTCTAAGTAAAGAAGAGCATAAAGACGTAATTGCTAAAATTGAAGCGGAAATCCAAGCGGGCATTAAAGATAATTTTAAAACTTCTAAAATTCCATCTGACAAGGTTTGCTTTAAAGACGGCGATGAGATTGATTACGATGGTTACGCTGGTTGTATGAGCCTAAAAGCTGCTAACAACAAACGTCCCATGGTTATTGACAAAGACAAGTCACCATTAACCGAAGATGACGAAAAGCTTTATGCTGGATGTTACGTTAACGCTATTATTGAGTTTTGGTACATGAATAATCAGTACGGTAAACGCGTTAACGCTAACCTGCTAGGTGTTCAATTCTTCAAAGACGGTCAACCGTTCGGTGACGGCGTTAGTGCCAGCGAAGATGACTTTGACATGTTCGACGATGACGATGACGGTTTGGACGATTTGGTATAAGCTTTCATCTTTTAACTGGCCGCCTTTGAGCGGCCTTTTTCACACAGGACACCCCTGTTATGCAAAAAATTGTTATAGATACGGAAACGTATCACGATTACTTTCTCCTTTCCTGCCTAAACATTGAAACGGGCAACGTTCGCCACTTCGAGTTTTACGACGGTCAACCGTTAGACGTAAAAACTATTAAACAAATTATGACACGCTGTACGACCATAAGCTTTAACGGCTTAGGTTTTGACTTACCAGTGTTAGCGGGTGCGCTTAACAAGGGTTACAGCGTTAAGCAGATAAAGAAACTGGCCGATAGAATAATCAAAGAAAACAAACCGTCGTGGCTAGTGTGCAAAGAGTTGGGCTTATATATTCCGAAGAATTGGGACCACATCGACCTAATCGAAGTTGCCCCTGGTCAGTCTAGCCTTAAAATTTACGGTGGACGTTTACACGCACCAAAGCTTCAAGATTTACCCATCGAACCCGATGCGTCTATCAGCCCCGAACAGCGTAAACTTATGCGCGATTACTGCGTAAACGACTTAGAAACCACAGCGCTTTTATACAGTAAGCTTGAAAAGCAAGTCGCTTTGCGCGTTTCTATGTCTGAGCAATACGGCGTTGACCTACGCAGTAAGTCTGATGCGCAGATAGCCGAAACGGTTATTAAGTCTGAATTACAAAAGATGACGGGCGAATACTACGGTAAAACTGAATTACCAAGTAACACAAAATTTCGCTATCAAAACCCGCACATCATTAACTATGAAACCGAACAGCTAAAAGACATATTTACTAAAGTGTTATCGCTTGATTTTAAACTAGGCGCTAACGGTAGCGTTAAGATGCCGCAAGAATTAGCAGATGCAAAGATTACTATTGGTAACAGCGTTTATAATATGGGTATTGGTGGGTTACACAGTTGCGAGAAAAGCCAATACGTACACGCAGACAGCGAACACATTTTAATGGACGTTGACGTTGCCAGTTATTACCCGTCAATCATATTGCAACAACAGTTAGCGCCTAAGTCGTTAGGTCAACCGTTTTTAGAGGTTTACCAATCAATCGTTACACGTAGGCTTCAAGCAAAGCGCGAAGGCGATAAGGTAACGGCCGACACGCTTAAAATTTGCGTAAACGGCTCATTCGGTAAGCTTGGTTCTAAATGGTCAGCGCTTTACGCCCCTGACCTATTAATACAAACCACTATTACGGGCCAACTTGCACTATTAATGCTAATCGAAAAGCTAGAAGCGCAAGGAATAAGCGTGATAAGTGCAAACACAGACGGCGTGGTTATCTACACCAAAAAAGACCGCCTTGACGATTTACGCAATGTTTGTTTTAACTGGATGCTCGATACAAGCTACGAACTAGAAGAAACACACTATCGCTGCATTGCAAGTCGTGACGTAAATAGTTATGTGGCGGTAACGACTGACGGTGAGGCGAAAAGAAAAGGTGCATTTGCTGGTGGCGGGTTAGCTAAAAACCCCGACTGCGCTATCGCTTATGATGCCGTTGCCGCGTTTCTAGCTGATGGTGTGCCCGTAGAACAAACCGTGAACAACTGTGACGATATGAGTAAATTTGTATTGGTCAGACGGGTTACAGGTGGTGCATTGTGGAAAGGTCAGTATCTTGGTAAAGCCGTGCGCTTTTATTACAGTGACGACTTCGCCAACAGCGCACAAATTGACTACGCGAAGAACGGTAACAAAGTTTCAAAGTCTGACGGCTGCAGACCGATTATGGATTTATCCGATACGTTACCTACTGATATTGACCGTCCACGTTACATTGATATGGCTAGAAAACTATTAGTTGAGGTTGGTTATAATGCTAGAGCGTGATGTTGAAAAAGCGTTATGTAAACGCGTAAAAGAATTAGGCGGTAAATGCGAAAAGTTTGTGAGCGTAAATAATCGCGCTGTGCCCGATCGCCTTGTGACTTTGCCTAATGGTAAGATTTTATTTGTTGAGCTTAAAGCGCCAGGTAAAAAGCCAACCAAGTTACAAGAGAAAGACCACCGCGAACGTAGAGCGTTAGGCGCTACCGTGTTAGTTATTGATAACGTGGAGGCCGCAAATGCTTTCACGGGATAATTTGCACGAATACCAAAACCGCGCCGTACAGTTTATTTTAAAAAATAAACGCGTGTTTCTTATGTTAGAAATGGGACTTGGCAAAAGTGTGACCACATTAACCGCTGTTAGTGATTTACTCGATAGCTTTAGCGCCAACCGCGTGCTAGTTATCGCCCCTTTGCGCGTAGCAAACAGTGTGTGGCACAAAGAGGCGCACAACTGGCAACACACAAACCATTTAAAGGTTGTTCGCGCAACGGGTACAGAAAAACAACGCATTAGTGCGTTGACCGTATCGTCCGATATTGTGTGTATCAACCGTGAAAACATTAAATGGTTAGTTGAGTATTACGGTAAACACTGGCCTTTTGATTGTGTCGTGATAGACGAATCTAGTAGCTTTAAAAATCAGGGTTCACAGCGTTTCAAAGCGCTTAAAAAAGTATTGCCCGCAACGGAATACATGGTTCTATTAACGGGTACACCCTCACCCAATGGGCTTATGGATTTATGGCCACAATGCTATTTAATCGACCAAGGCGAATCGCTTGGTAAGACTATGACCAATTACAAGAAACGTTTTTTTGAGTCGGATTATATGGGTTACAAGTTTACGCCCCGCGAAGGCTCAGACGAAAAGATACACGACTTAATTAAACCTTTTACGCTATCAATGAAAGCGGAAGATTATTTAGAATTGCCGCAACGCATTGACAGTACAGTTACAGTCAACTTGCCGAAAAAAGTTGTTAACGATTACCGCGACTTCGAGCGCGAATTACTAGCAGAGGTAGACGGTGAAGAAATCGAAGCGGTTAGCGCTGCGGCGCTTGCGGGTAAACTTTTACAATGGTGCAACGGTGCAGTGTATACCGATGAAAAACGTAACTGGTCAACGGTACACGACGAAAAGATAAAAGCATTAGAGGAAATTGTTGAATGTAACGACGAACCCATTCTGCTCGCTTACAATTTTAAATCAGATTTGGCACGAATCAAAAAGGCGTTCCCCGATGCAGTTGAACTTGACAAGCAAACCGAAACTATTGATAAATGGAATCGGGGCGAAATCAAGTTACTGTTAGCGCATCCAGCGTCAGCGGGTCACGGCTTAAACTTACAGAAAGGTGGCTCACTTGCTGTATGGTTTGGCCTAAACTGGTCACTTGAATTATACCAACAGTTTAACGCCAGGCTTTACCGCCAAGGCCAGACAAAGCCGACGCGCATTGTGCATATAGTCGCGACCGCCGACGACGGTAAACATAAATTTTTAGATGAGCGCGTTATTGACGTTTTACAACTTAAAGACGCGACACAAGATAAGCTTTTACAAGCAGTAAAAGCCATTTAACCAACCAACACGGGCGCACCACGCGCCCAAAGGAGGATGATTTGAAAACAACACTAAACAGCCTAATCGACGATATAACGATATGGCACTATAACCGAAACTTAATCAAAGGCTCGACGGATAAAGACCAATTCCACAAACTTGTTCAGGAATGCGCAGAACTATCAGATAGCATGTGCAAGGGTAAAGATATACGCGATGACATAGGCGACATTCTAGTAGTATTAATCAATATAGCTGAGCGCAACGGCTTAACATTGAAAGAGTGTGCGCAGGTGGCTTATGACGACATTAAACACCGCAAAGGTAGAATGGTTGATGGCGTATTTGTAAAAGAGGCTGACTGGCCTACTGAGAGCCGTATAGATGCGATTGGTCAGAATGGCAATGACGGCTTGCACTACGATAAAGTCTCACAGACTGGCGTGTATGATTAACTGGTCATACCACATCGCCGTAATTTTTGTGTATATTAGCTACATGGTTTAACGATTCACCGCCGTAAGCGGTGCGTTTTGGGTGTGGCTTTGTGGGAAGTAGGCAGAACCATAGGTCGGTCTCAATCAGAGAATTGCACGAGCGCAAGCAGAGCCACACACCAAAGCGTAATTCAAAGTTTCGGTAACGGTAAGCAATAGGGCTTATTCATCCGTATTGGTGCCAAGGTGACGACCATGGCCGCGCCTACTGCGAAAGTGTAGGACGTTTTGGGAATGGCTGCTTGCCCTGTATATGGGTCGGTAAAGACGTAGCGAGAGCCATTCACCAAAGCGTTTATTTCGCTGAGCAGCCAGGTTATGAGGGGTCATAATTGCGAGGTTTCGCGGCTGTTCAGCAAAGTGAATAAATAGGAGAGAGTTATGTTATACAAAAATTACACACCAGCGAAACTTAGACACCTTGGTGGAAAGCTAGGCAGGGAAGGCGTCGCAAAAGAAGCGCAGGAGTGCATTTCTCAATATGACGGTAGCTACAAAGGCGCAATGGAATTATGCGGTAAGCTTTTTGTGTTAGCAGAAATGTCAACATTTGATTCTTATTGGGAAGAGCAGACTCAAAGAGGGGTCAACAATCAGGTTGACCGCTGCTGTCATTTAATGGAGACATTAGAAAAATGAAACACACAGAAGTGCATCGTCTAGCGCCAAAGCAAGAGTTAAAACAGATGATTGCGCAGTGCAAGTGGAATCAGCAAATCTGGTTAGCTACAGACGGTGTAACAAGCGCATACTTGCACTCTTCATCAGAAGAATCGGCCAAGACTGATTTCGAAGTGCGTCGCAAGTATTACGCAGGTAAAGCAAGCGATAGAAAGAAAGGCGCGTTACCATCTGGCGACGTGTCGGGAATAACAGCTAAATTAATTTACTAACGAGCATTAAGCAGTAGCTCACACGGAGAAAGTGGCTATGAATAGACGTTCATCAGATGTAAATAGATTCGCGCAATCGGTAGCGGTTGCATGTGTAACAGTGTTAATTTTGATTTATTGCGGGTATTAAAGTTTCACACCAACTACGGCATATCTTCTAATTAGCGCAAATTGCTTGCAGGCATGGTATTAATGCACCGCTGTAGCCTGTTAGCCCTAACCGCCGTGGTTGGTTTTTTATTTCTTATACTCTTTAACAACCTTCTCAGCACTACGCCCGATAACGTAGCCACCAATACCAAGTTTTAATATTTCCCATATCTCGATATATTCAGCCTCTGTTATACCATCAGCGCTAAGCCCAAACCATCTGGCGACGATTAAACCTGTAAACACTAGCATTACAATGGGTCGCCAGTTTGAGGTCAGGAAATGCTCGCTGGTTGCCTCTGATTGGATTACGGCAAGTCGCGCTTGCATTACCTGAATATACGCTTGCAACTCTGCCAAGTCACCTTTCTGCCGCAACTCTTCAAGTTTGCGCAATTCTTCGGCTTGGTCTTTAGGGTCAGGCCATACGCGGCTGATTATCTCTTTACCGACTCCGATTAGAGAGCCAATCGTTAACGGGTCCATATCAATACCCCCATATCGCGCAACGCTCACGGCTTACGTCTAAGTGAATAAAGTTACTCGCAACACCTATACCAGTAAACCCCATGTTAATTGCCATTTTTACGAGGCGATATTTATCAGGGCCAGTACAGTAAATGTCTGCTGCTATGCCTTGCGCGTGAGTGCCGGGCTTTGCCTTGCGTTTTTCTATGCTGTGTTTCGGTGAGCGGTATCCCGACGTTATTCTCATCGATTTACCGTATTTTGTGCGGAGTAGTTGAAGTGATTCCATAAAACGGGCTTGCATTTCGTTTTCGCCAGTCTCTTGACAGTCGAATTCTTCTTTTGTGAAGTTCGGGTACTTACTCCAATCAATCATAACTTACCCCTTGCAGCCTTTCTGACTTTACCAATATCTGCGTAAACTTTTACACGCCCGCGAATATCTTTCACATCTTCGAGCTTGTCGATGTAATCGTCGAAGTCCTCGCAGGTCTGGATAACTTCTTTTAGGCTGTCACCGCTAATCAACAGGCGCGGTATGTAGTTTATCCGCTCGTCTTCTTTAATGAGCCTTAGAAGTGCAATGCCGTCCATATCAGGCATGGTTTTATCAATGACGATAACATCAGGTAGAAACGAAACTATCTTGTCAATAGCCTCACTTGCTTTAGTTGTGGAGCATATAAGCATTTCATCAACCAATAATATACCGCTCAACGTATCTATATAAAGTTGACTATCATCAGTTATGAATACTTTTCTCATTTTACCAGTACCAGTTTTATTAGCGCACCGCCTACGCCTAGCACCAGTAATGATAACACAGCCCAGAACACACGGCGCATCGTATTGTCACCTGCGGATACCAACTTTAGGTTGGCCACGTCGCTTTTCAAGTTGGTTAATTCGGTTTTAGTATTGGTAGCATGGTCTTTTATTTCCTGCCTAGCCTCCATCAGCTGCTCTTTCATGTGATGGTCGGACACTTCTTTTTTAGCAATGACCTGCGCTAACTCTGAAATGCTAGAAGCCATCAACTCAATTTTGTTCGACAAGTGGTCGAATTTAGTATCGAGCTTTGTACTGTGCGCAGCCAGTTGCTCGTTTATCTGCTCTAGTCGTCTGTCGTAATTCTCGTTATTTGCCATGTAGTTTTTGCCTTGCTCTGCGTGCCGCAATAAGCACCTTAGCTACCTTGCTAACCTTTACGGCTGCAATGATTGCGCCAGAATAAATTAAAGCGGGTAAGTACCAAGGCAACACGTACCTTGACAAGTAGCAACATGACAAGAATATGAGCAGTAAAGACAATACTTTCATGATTCTGATAAGTCCACGTTTCAACGTCCCAGTTTATCCAGCTATCATATGAAAAATAAAGACTATAAAACGACACAAATATACAGCCCACCCATGCAGCACTACCCATACGGCGCAACTTCAAGGACAGCATAAGGTAAATAATAGAAGTTATAGAGAACCAATATACCGCGTCGTATGTGTATGTGACAGTTATTACACTTGCAGTATACGCGACAACGGCAAAAACTAAAAGCGCCAGCAAACTGCCAGCGCTCCTATCTAACGCAAAAACAACAACATACAAAAACAGTATGGTTGAATCGGTCATTACTTAGCCTTTGGTTTTGGCTTTTGTTGACCGCGCTTGCCTTTTCCTGTTGTAGCCATTTGGTAACACTCCTTTTAGTTAGTTAGACTTTAGTATCGCACAATAAAAAGCCCCAATAAAGGGGCTAGCGTTACTTCTTAGGTTTCCACTCGTCGTGTTTGTGGTGGAAGTCTTGCGGAAATTTCATGTGATGCCCTTACGTCAAGTTATTAGATTGTATGTTACCAATACCTGCCCCTAAGTCAATGCCACCTGTACCGATACACTGATTAGAGTTCACGCCCGTATTAGTTACATCATCACTCAATAATACGGCTATCTCCGTTGTAGCGCCAGAGGTTGACGTTACCAAGTTAGACGACACCAAAGAGGCGCTGGATTCATCTGGGCCGCTAGCTTGTATGTAAACCGCTGCCGAGCTTGAGTCATTGACTATTACATTAGAATTTACTAGGCAACCTCCTGAATCAACAGTTCTCACAGCAAACGTGCTGTCTGTGTGAATTTCATTACCGGAGATGCTGCACACGGGAGAAGATTCACACCGTATCCCTTCACTGGATGATTTTCTGATGGTATTGTTTTTGATTGATGCAAAGCCCAGCGTTTGGCCTATCCCATTCAAATATACCCCTTGGAATGCGCAATCTTCTGTGGTATTTCCTTCTATCTTAATTCTGTCGTAAGTTGCGGATGTACCCCTTGTTCCATTGGAAAAGTATATGCCTCTCCCTTTCACTCTGCGTATTTCATTGCTTAACACTGCAACAGAGCCTTGTCTGTCTGACTCGTTGTGAATTTTTATGCCATCAACTTCTGTGTCATAAATAATATTTCCGCTTACAGCACCGGACGCGCATTCGAAATTAATACCTATTGAGCTCGAACCGTAAATTACGTTGTTTTTTATGTAAACGTACTCAGCCCCCGCGTGCGTATCAATCGCATCACCACCTGAACCACCTGTGGCAATCTCACTATTGATAACTTCGTTATCAAAGAAAGATACGAATCTTCCTATACCTTGGGAAAAGTCAGAGTTATTTGTCGTGAATGCGTGTCGGCAATTTCTAAACTTACTCCCGCTAACATGAGAATTTCTAGTTGGACCCATGAAGCTGACACCGTAAGCCAATGTTGAATCATTAAAGTTATGGAAGTATGAGTTAACTACGGACGACAAAATGCAACTATCGTAAACTATCCCTCTGCGCGATGTTTTATCCATCTCGCACTTGTCCGCTTTTATGTTTACGCCGTACTTAACAAGGATGCCCGTAACTCCGCTCGCCCCATCAGCTCCGATAACTGTGACATTCTCAAATGACAAGTCTCTAATCGGCTCTAGCTTAGATACAGAGGCGCTGTCAGAAGTTAAATAAGAGTCTAGCACTCCATCTTCTACGGATATAACATTCCCTGCGACGCTGGATATAATAACTATCTCACCTATTTTGGAGCTTGTGTTAGATGAATCAAAAATCGCATCTGATATTAACAAGGCAAAATCACCCGCAGAAAATTCGCTAGCATTTTCTAGGGTAATAGATATTTCACCTTTTAAAACATCACCAGCTAGATTTACATCACTCCCCTTCTCCCCAATTGCCGCTAAGCAAATCTCACCGCTGGGCGCGTCGGTAAAATCAAAAATGATGTTAGAGAGCCGCTTTACTTTCGATGCATCTAGTTCAGCCCCAACTTTGTAAGTCCTGCCTCCGCCGTCTACATTTTCAAATGAGTTAAATAGTGCGGCGAAAATATTTTTATTGTCACTTAACCCTTCGCTCGCACCTAGCATCTCAGGAATAACGCTTGCGCTGGATAATTCCCACACCGCACCATTAGCATCCGTTAGCGTGCCGTCGCCACGCTGAGCGGGAGACTGTGAAGGCGTGCCTGTTAGCGCTGTCTTTTTCCACTGTGCTGCACCACCATCACCAGGCGTTGAATAGCCCGTAAACGTTAACGCTGTACCTACATCGTAATTGAAGCTAGATGCGATTAGGTCAGACGTTATAGCAATAGAAACAGCGCCGCCTGCTTCCTCGTAGTAATCCCAACCAGAACCGTTAAACTGATATAAGCCCACCCCGCTATCACCAAACGGCGAAGGAAACCATTGATTTGCACCGTCAAAATAAAACGTAGTTCCTTTGGTTGGCTTCCACTCTGCACCACTTGCATCGTTTAAAAGGTTGTCACCTCTATTAATTGGTGATTGTGATACCGCACCAGTATTGCCCGTGCGCAACCAGAAAGACGCCCCGCCGTCACCCTTAGAGGCGAACCCCTCAAAGCTTGTCACTGTTTCACTGGCTGGCGCTCTGCCGTTTGCAATAAATGCTTGTACTGTTGACCATCTTTTCATTGTTGAGCCTTACATATTAACTATGGTGTTGTTGGCAAAGTCGAAAATGCCAGAATCGTTTAAGCTACCGCCCGCAATGGTTTCGGTGTTAATAATCTCAAAGTATGAGCTATTCCCCGCCCCATCTGACCTTACGCCGCCTTGAAAGTCGATGCCAAAAGATTCAAAGGTAACTTGTCCGGCAATTTTTGCGTTGCCATTCAGTCGCGCCACTCTAGCGTTTAAGGCTGTACCTTCCATCTTCACTGACACACCATTAATAAACGCTTTGCCATTGGTAACGCTAAACACTTGCACAAAATCATTGTCGATAAGTTGCATGTAGATGTTAGTGCCGCACATATGTAAGTTCATGTTATCAGAGTTTACCGCAGCCTGTTCATCGGTTAGACGTATATTGCCGCCGTTAACCACCACGGTAGGCTTTTCAATATCGTTAGCTGTTGGTGGGTTGATAAATGCTAAGCTGCCGCCCTTCTCAGATATACAGGTTGGTGTTTCGATTTGTATCGTACCCGTTGCCCCTGTGCCGAATCTAACTAAAGCGTATGTGGTGCTAATGGTTTGCGCTGGCCCAATGACCTCGCAATTGATTATACGCGTATCCCTACCTCGCACCTGCACTGCGCACGGAGACGCTGCGCTGGTGCGTGATGCCATAAGCGATTTACAGTTAATGAACTGACTTCTGCGCGCCCCGTCGTGGTCATCCCACGGCGCACCTTGACAACCAACAGCAACACCACCCAGCACAGTCATTCCGCGCGTAGGGCCAAACTCTGCAATATCCGCGCTATCGTTGGACACTGCCGATGCGTTAGACGTTACTATGTGCCTAAAGAATTTACCGAATGGCTGATGATACGTGTTACAGAATCCACCCGAATCATTGAAGTAATAACCGAGCGCCCCCGTTTCATTTGTGTAGCCGCTACCTATGCCGTAGAAGTCGCCGCGATAGCATGACTTTAAATTGCACACAATGCGCCCGTGGTTTTCCACGTTTACACGTACATTAGGCTTGTACATAGCTTCAAGTTGCACCAGTACATTCTCATTGCCTTCATCACTAATCACGTCAATGTCAATACCAATTGTTCTTTTTGGCATTCTAGCAACGCGCACATTAGCGCCTAAGTCGTAGGTTTCTTCTAGTCGGCTTGTTAGGTAGATGTAGCCTAAGTCAGTGCCAGCAACCTCAGCAAATTCAGCTAGCTTTCTGTTGCCTCTTGCATCCCACGGGTCGTTAGTGTTACTTGCAACCTTAACAATGTCGCCTTTGGAATACGCCGTTGCGTTGCTAACCTCCAAACGGTCAACCGTAGTAGGTGAACCTTGGAAGTTATAGGTTAAAGCGTCGATTGCTGTAACAGATAGGATATTCTCAAACTCGTTCACAATGCCTAAACAACTTCCGCTATTTCTAGCATCCCATTTACCCGCGTTGTTTAACTTAATGTTAAAGCTTTTAGCGTTAATTATTTCTAACCTGTCACAAACAAAGTCGCTTTCTTGGTTAATTAGTATCGTGCCGCCATCCGGTATGGAGTTGTAAGCCTCCGTTAACGCTGCGAGGTTTTCCGCGCCCGTATTGCTAGAGCTAAACCCAAACGCCTCAACCGACACGCCTTCATTTACTAAAAACGAATCAACATCAAAAATGCTCACATCTGTAAGGCTTAATTCTGTAACTAAACCTTCATCCTGTATAACGTTGTAGCGTCCATTGGGAGCATAAAACTCATAATTGGCGTTACTATCAACAGTAAAGGGATTTTCTTTTGCCGTGCTGCCGTTGTCGCTGTATATGGCCGCCTTCGCCCCTGTGCCGTTAACGCGAACAGTTATGGTTGTGCCCGTCGCAGCATTGCCGCTTTGCGTTGTATCGAACTTAGCTACAACGCTGTTAAGATATTTCTTCATAAATAGAAGTCCTCGAAAGTAACAAGCACATTCGCACTTGCGGTTGCTGTCTTATTGCTATCGCCTGTGTCTGTTACTGTCAATCTTAACACACCTTGCTGTAATTCGTTATAGCCCGACATTGTAAGCCGTGTTTTTTCGCTGCCTTGCGCGTTAATGTTACCCGCATCAAACGACCATGAATACGTAAAAGGGCCAACCCCGTTACTTACGATGGATTTAAAAAACGGTGTAGTGTATGAGCCATTAGAAGAAACAGCAAAGAAGCTGTCAGGGGTAATTGAAACCGTAATATCTGGCGCGCTAGGTGGTGATTGAAAGCCGCCCGCGCCCTTAGCCATGCCCAACATTAATTAAACCCCTGCCCGAATACTGACGCATATATGCGATTGCTTGAAAACTTGCTAAATACAAGAATATCTTCTTTGCCCGCTGCCGCCGTAATGGTTGGCTCACCTGCTGCGCCAAAGTCTGACGATGGGAAAGACATTGTGTAACCACCTGCCGCGCCCTGCTGAACTTTTAACGTAACAGTAGTGGTTGCAACTTGGTTTTCATTAATCAATATTACGTCAGAAATATTCTGATTTAAGATAACCTTGAACACGCTTCCTCTCTCAACATCAAGGAATAAAGTTGAGCCGCTTGGCGTGGCTGTTATCTCAGTTTCGCTGTATGACTTCATGCGAGTTCGAAAGCGATACATTTGAAGCTGTAATCCGTTATTTATCGTAATGAAGTTGAGACCATCATCCGGCGCTGTACCCTCGTCAACAACTTGGCAACGTAATATTCCGTTTTGGTCGCCCTCCTCGTCAAAGTCCATCAATTCAACCACATCACCAATCTTGAGAGGCGCTGCTTTTGCCTCTGCTAAGTTTTGAAACGTAAAGCGGTTTAAGTTATTGGATACGCTTGTGGCGGCTGTATCATCCGGCGCAAACTGCCTGCCGCGAATCTGTGTACCTGCTGGGTAATTTTCCAATAGTGCCACAACGCCCGCGCCGCCATCAGCAATAGCATAATGCGTGTCACGAAACAGCGGGCCATCATCAACGTCATTACCCGCAATATCAAAAACAGCCGTGCTCACATCAACGTTTGAGAATGTAACCGTGCTT
>TARA_R110002033_G_scaffold135713_3_pt1 | contig 36945 bp, 33 predicted proteins | sample TARA_R110002033 | Tara Oceans TARA_R110002033 (sample SAMEA4397051) | marine metagenome | biome: Polar Biome; feature: [SRF] surface water layer (ENVO:00010504); material: water (ENVO:00002006), including particulate matter (ENVO:01000060) such as... | depth 5 m
GGTTTCAACATCCATAGTCCGGTCATCGCCCAATTTCATAATAGAGCCTTTACCAAATTGCTTTTCAATTTGACCTAGAACAGATGCTAACGCCGCGTCACGATTTGATGTATTCATAATTTAAATTCCTAATGGTTATGGGTAGGTAACAAATCAATGGTAGGCGTAAAGCCTACATGTGTCAACTTTTAATTGATAATTTATTTTTGATAAAAAAGTTGATTTAAACTTAAAGTTACTTTAAATTAAGATTAATTTTTACCTATGTAGTATCTGAAAAGTATAATTGGAGTGATGAATGTATAATACAATTAATTCGAAGTTAGAGCCTTTGAAGGCTGCACGCTTGAGAGATATGTATAAGTTTGAAAAAGGCATTTCAGGGCCTGAAGACATGAAAATTTGCACTCTCAATTCATACGTTGTTACTACAGACAAAATTTATATCGAGGATGGTTTTAACATTCGAGATTTAAATGCAGATCACGTAGAAAACTTTAGACTTGCATACGAAGCTAATAAAATAGTGCCGCAAATAATCGTTAAAGTCGTTTTGAACGAAGAAACGAATGAGTATATTTGTGTCGTTAGAGAGGGTCATCATCGTTATGTCGGAGGCTGTCAAGCACAGAAAACAGAATTTGAAGTAACAGAGTTCCAGGGTGATGCAGTAGAAGAGGTATTGCTGATGTTCGATACAGCTAATGCATTGCCATTGAATCAATTAGATTGGGCAAATGGTGTATCAAGATTAAGGGATCTGGGGTTAAATAATTCTGAAATCGGACGTCATATTAAAAAAAGCTCCGCTCATGTTGGCCATTTATTTGACTTACTTAATATGCCAAACAAGTTAAAAGATATGGTGAGAAGTAATCTAATTTCAGCTACATATGCTCGTGAATTATTCAAAGATCATGGGCCTAACGTTATGAAGGTTATCGCTTCTATCGATGACGAAAAAGCTCATGAAGCAGAAATTAAGATTGATGAACAAGTTGATTATACTCAACAGGCAAACCAAATAACTGCACTTGTGGACAGCATCAAGAATAAAGTCGAACCAACTGACCTACGACTTGCCGATGATTACAAAGAAGTCCAAGTAGAAATGGATATTGTGGAAGAAACACATCATGTAATTGAATCTACCCTCTCAGAGCCTAAAGTACAAACTCATGTAGAGATCAATTCGGTTGACAGTGAAGAGTTGGAAGGTAGAACCCAGGGAAGAGTTACAAAAAAGGTGGTATCTAGCGCAAAAAGTATCCCAAAATCTATTAGCTCAGATGTGAGGATGTTTATTATTAAGCTGTTGTCAAAACTTAATGAAGATGATGTTGAACTCAATATCACAATAGATGATGATGATTACTTGAAACTAAAGCGATTTGAAGAAGTATTATCAAAATAACTGTTTCAATTAATTTTTTATAACTGAACCATCATTTCATGATGGTTCTTTTTTATGTGTCAAATAACAACCTCTAACCTGCGAAATAGTAATCAAAAAAATCAAAATTTGATGTTCAAATCACCTAGTTCTATTGAGGTTAAAATGATGTTAATCTACATTGTACTTTTTATGTTGCAAATAAATACAAATTAGTTGACTGTAGGCTTAAAGCCTGCAATAATGGATTTAATTCAACGACGATACGCATAAGGGTTATATTATGAAACGCACAAAAAAATTAGCATTATCTACTCTGACATTAGCCGTAATGATGGCTACAACTGCTCATGCTACTTCATTTAGAACTGAGGCTACAGATGAGCAAAAAGCTGAATATTTTAACAAACAAGCAAAACTAGGTGCGGCTAAAGAATCAGGCTTAAAATTAAAGGCAAAGTCACTAATTGATAAGGGCTATAAACCATCGGTAGTAAGAAAGTTTTTAGATGGTGCGTTGAGTAATGGTGATGACAAAAACTTAGAAATCAACACAGAAACCTTTTTTAAAATGTACGGTTGTGATTTACAAACTAATGTTTGTGAAAAGCAACCGAGTGACATGTCGAACAGCGAAATTCACTTGGCTGTTGTCTACGATCCTATGTCATTAGAAAAGCAAGTAACTCTTGGTTCGCTATATAAGTTTGCATACGAAACAGTTGATCAAATGAATGTCGCCTTTGCAGATTCAAAACTTGAAACAAGAGTTAAACTTGTATCATTCTCAGAACTTGATATCAGTGATTTTCACGAAAAGCAAAAGCAAGCTTACATCGATGCAGGCATGCAATATCTTTACGATTTAAGCCCTGAATCCTTTGCACCAGAAGGTCTTGATTGGAGCTTTCCTATCACTGAGTTCATGAACAATGACGGTTTTGTTCAAAAAGGAATCTCTGGAATAACGACTGATATCGTTCATTCATGGAAAGGTTACCCAATAGCGTTTACGACAAATTTTACTGAACGCTTACAAAAGACTGGCGCAGATGGCTATCAATATATTCGAATGAGTGATGCGCAAACTCAAACTATTTGCGGTTCTGGTGTAGGTGACTTAATGGGTGGGGATGTTGTAGCTCAAGATTATATGAACACAAATCGCCCTGATAGTTGCAAAAACACCTCATTACATGAATTTGGTCATGGTTTGCTAGCTGGTCATGAACGTACAGCGGGTAATCACACCGATACATACAATCGCGCAGCAGCAACAAATGTCTGTGCAAAGGATGACTTAGGTTATGATTTCCCATCAGTAATGAATACTTCTCCTGGTTCAGCTAAATCAGTATTTAGCTCTCCATATGTTATCAATAACGGTGTTGTGTGTGGTGATGAAACAGAAGCATATAATGCTAAGCAGATTGAGCTGTCATCTCCTTATATGGCAAATCTTACGGATGAAATGACGGTTGTTGGAACAGTTCAAATTAAAAGTGAATTAACAAAATCTGTAAACATCGCAGACGGAAGTATAAGCGTTGTTATTGGCCGCGACGGTGATTTAACTATACCTACAGAAGTTAGTTTATATCTTGATGGCAGCACTATTCTTGGTTTCGACACCCCGAATGGCGATATATATTACGGTACTGAGCCAACTTCAATCACGGAAGTATTTAAGTTAGATTATGTAAGCGTCGAATTTGCATCTGGTGAGTCAGAAAAGGTAGTTACATTAAATTTCAGTGATGATTTGAAGTTAGAAGCAAATGCAGTTGTAAATGTTACATTGGTCATGCCAGTTCAACTAGATGTTGATGTTGATGCAGCAAGTGTCGCTCTTACCATAGTGGCTAATGATGCCCCGACTGACCCGACTGACCCGACTGACCCAACTGACCCGACCGACCCAACTGTCCCGACTGACCCGACTGACCCGACTGACCCAACTGTCCCAACGGACCCAACGGACCCAACGGACCCAACGGACCCGACTGACCCAACGGACCCAACTGTCCCAACGGACCCAACGGACCCGACTGACCCAACGGACCCAACGGACCCTACACCAGTAGACCCTGTTGACCCAACGCAAAATGAGAGCTCTGGTGGTTCTTTAGGTTGGTTGGCAGTCTTTGGCCTTGCTTTAGTAGCCAGACTTAGAAAGTAAATTAATTATTTGGGGTGTAGATTTTTTGCACCCCAAATGGTTGAGGTTGAATTTATGGCTATTGATAACAAACAAATTAACGCGCTTCGTACTGATGCTATTATAAGCAATCAAATCGTTTTAGCGTCAATATTGATGACGACTAAGTTAGATGGCTTTAATAGTTTTGTTGAAGAAATATTATCAACTGCCTTAGAAGATACAAATGCATGGATAAGCATACAAGGTGATGATAATGAATATCAAACTTTTGCAAAGACTTTGGTTGGTCTCGTGGATGCTTACGATAAAAATATTGGAGGCATTAATTTTGGGGTCATCATCGAGTCTCTAAACCAATACTATCTATATGCCGATGATGACGATGACGATGACGATTATTATGTGGATTTAGAGAATGACAGCGGTATACAGTTATTCTTAGAAAACTGTAGTGGGTCTTGTGACAGCTTAATAGAAAACATAGGCATAACTGAGCAGTTCAATGCTTTTAAACAGTTACTAGATTTAATGAAGCTACACCAAAATCCTTCGAAAATAGTAAGTATCGAAAGGGATGATGGAGGTTTCACAATCAACTTTGTTGATGATGCCATTAAAGTAAGTTCATTGATAAGTAATGGACAGCACAATGAACTTGTTTATGGTGGATTGTTATTAGAAGACATCTACTTGAACAGAGAATTAGAGTGCATTAACGACATCTCGATAGCAAATAATAATAAGATAGTTTTCGATGACTACGAACACTTAGATTTAACGCACGTTCTGTCAGTAACAGGTATTGAGCTCTTTAAAAATGTATGTGTTCCTACGGAAGCCCTTAAAGAGTACTGTCAACAATTTGGTGAGTACCTTGCAAGTAATAATCGGATGATTTTGCAGTCGGGAGCGTGGGTGTATAACGCGATGGCCGAAATCATACAAATCGATGAAGCGCTGCAAATCTTCACATCTCAACTGTCGCACGAAAATGTTGAAAATGTTTTTGAAATGGTAGCTACAACTTACCCGCTGGAAGTTTCACAAAAATATTTAAAGTCCCAAATTATAAATCTAGGGGATAGTATTTTATCTGATCAATTCAATGCATTACTTTATTATTGCGATGAAATTGAATTTTTGATGGTTTCACCGTCGGTAACCCAGGGCGTCTTAGACTTGGCTAAGGCTAGTCGCTTAGATTCTAGTGTGCCTTTGTTACTTGAACAGCAAGCTTTGCCAATAGGGGAAAATGACTATGCTTGCCGTTTATGAGATGTTAAATAAAGCAAAACTAAATTCGCTCATAGACCTTCGTCAAGATATGCAGATTGGTAACAGTATCTTGACCGCTTTATCTAAGTTTATGGTAAGCAATATGGGATTCAATCAATCTCAAATAAATACACTAAAAAAAGTTCCTATAAATCTACCCGTGGACAATAAAACTGATGTAAGTCACTTCAATACAGAAACATTGTTAGCGCTTGGTTTTCCTGAGTCAATGCACAACCAAGTTGTTCAGCAGGCAACAATAATTAAATTAGGCTATCAATTCTCAAATGTAAGGGTGACTAGCGATTTAAAATTGTCATTTGATATTTGTGGCCAAAATCACCTCATGAATGTGAGCGCCGGTACACTAGACATATCAGATACAAGTGGCAATAAAGTAATAAAGTACAAAGTAATAACCGAATCGGATATCAACTTTCTAAAACATGTCGAATTCCTTCTACCTAAATTAACTAGAACTGAGTCGCTATTAGACGGTAGAAAAGGGTTGTTCAGCGCGACAGAAATGACATTTTTAGAACAGATAGAGAATAGTTTAGTAAACCTGGAACATTTTGATGCAATTGGAGCGCTTGTTTACGAATCAGTTGGGCTAGATGATGACAACTTTACCAAAGAGCTTCGACTTCTAATAAGCTTGGGCCATATAAGTAATCTAACAATTGAACATATTGGTAATGATGTATTGACTGAAGGCTCATTGCTTTGGTTAGATTTTATGTGCAATTCAATGCTTAGCGAAGGCATTGAGCCCAAAAGTTTGATAACAGAATATATAAAAGAGTTCGACTATCAGTTAAGCAAGACTTGGGTTAAACGAGAAATAAGTGAAGATGAATATCTAAATATGTTGGTCGAAACGACTTCTTTTCAGTATTTATCGCTGGATATGTTGAATAAAATCCATCACAGCGAGTTTATTGAGCGTTTAAGGTCAGTTAAGTTCACATTAAACATAGAGGCTGCAATAAGCCAAAATATTGCCACCAGTGAGCATATAGCCTTCAGTGATGGTAAAGAACCAGTTCTTATTAACAGCATATAATTTAATGAGTGAGGTGTGTGTTATGAGTAACCATCAGCATGAAAATGATAAAAAATGTAAGGTATGCAATCACAAGTCATTTCATTCCCCTTGGTGCTGGGAAAAGCCAGTGCCTGAATTTAAAAAAAAATGAGCTAATTATGAGCGATAAAGAAACTACGCGAAGAAATTTTGCGGCGCTAATGTTACAAGCAACCGATAGTTTAGATGACTTTTCACGGATTGTAGGTCTATCAAATAATTTGGTCAGAAATACCAAAAATGATTTAGCTAAAAAATTAAGGCCATCAAGTAGTGTGTCAGCAAGAGGTATTACTAAATCAGATATGCTAAATGCTCAGTTGTTGGTACTTTTGAATGATGTCGGTTTTGACTTGTCTACAGCAGAATTTGATGATGATATGATTATTACAAAAATCATAGGTCCACAAAGTAATGTTTATGGATTTAATTCTGTAAAAGGGGACATGCCAAGCGATGAAACATTGGTGAGCCTGTTCGGTAAAACAGATGAGCAGAAACAACCGATAATCGAGTTTTGTAGCCTTAAAAAGAAGTGATTTCCAATTTCATACCATAAAAAAGCCATGCAATTTAGCCATGGCTTTTTTTGTGGGTGAGTTAAACGTTTTGCTTGAAATAGTCTCTGATATTTGAAAAAGAGACTTCTCGAACCCATAGTGCTGAATTTCCGTTAAATATACGCAACCTTTTACCTTCGGGGTCATAACCAGTGATAACCATTTCAGTTTGATTTGGTTTGAATTTTACGCCTAGCCATGCTGGGTTAAAATCAAAAGACGAGCAATGTGATAAATAAGACCGGCCATAATGGTCTAAACCAAAAAAGTTAACCGTGGATGCCTTTAATCCAATGTTCAATGTAGACTGATCATCATTTACATTACAAATAATATCCGTAACGCTAAGGCCCAACTTTTGAGCAAGCTCGACAGTCATGTGAGTTAGCAGCTGCTTAAACTCTTCGGTGTGAACTTGAGTGATTTTGTCAACACAGACTACACCTTTAGAATTTCGATAGTTCAACAATTCCGAATTTGATTGGGTACGTTTAGGTTTGTTGTGTAGTGATTCCTTCGCTATCGACAAGACCGAACTTGTACTCTCAACTGATTTTTCAACCACAGAAATTCGAGGTTGTGGTGATGGGCTTTCTTGAAGTTTCTCAACGGTATTAGTCATGCTATTAGCCTCATGTTAACGATTGTTTAAATCTCTTTTTAGGTTCTTCAAAAGCTGCAGTTGTAGTTCAGGGTTAGATTGTAAACGTTGTTTACCTGGGTAACCGGATACGTCAGCTATGTTTTCAATTGTTTTGTTTGCTATCTTTTTAATTATTTCTACAGGTTGCTCTGGTTGAATTAAAGAGTTCATTGCCTCTAAGTCATTTGTTAAATTCTGCTTGTCTAAAAGTCCATCTGAAAATATATTTGTGAATATTGACTGGTGATCAAGGGCCGCTTTAACAGCTTCTGCTTCGATATCACTAGCAAACTCACTTGCAGTGTTAGAATTAAACTCTGAGGTATCAAACTCATTGCTTTCAGCAATAATATTGTCAACCTTTTCATCCTGATCATTCTTCTTAACTTGTTTGTCAATTTTAGAATTTGCTTGAGTATAACTAGCAGTAAAAATGTTATTGTATTCTTGCTCAAGTCGGTCCAAGAAAAGCATGAATACACCGGCTGCTTTATAAAGTGGTGGGATACTGGCCTTGGTAGCTAAATTAAAGTCGCGATTGAAATTAAGTAGTTCACTTTCAGACCCTCTAGAAACTGAGATCTTTAAATCAGCAGCTAAGATCTTTTTGAAAGCATCACTATAAATGTTCACACCATCCGCAAGAACAACCAACTCAAAAGGACTAAATTTTGGACACGGTAAAAAATCATTTAAAGCAGTGATTTTTAATTCTTTAGCAGTAATTTGAGGCATGTTAACTTTAAAGAAACGATCTTGTTGTTGAACAAAAACTTCACCTTCGATTAAAGTGTTGAAGTCCCTGATATCAACTCGGCTTCTTCTTACTGTGTTAACTTGATTAGCAACTTGATTACCGTGGAAGATCCCACCTTTTTCGATGTCTTTACGATCCTCTTCAATTGTGTATGCCTCTCCCATCTGCTCCTTAAACATATCAATTGACTGTTTATCCATTAAAAAACCGCCTAGTTTAGTAACGGTATTACCAATTACCGAGTCAGTTTCTTTACTAGCCATCTCAGATAAACGACGCATGCCCGGTAAATCCTGGGCGCTATAAATCATTGATATAAAAAGACTTCTTGACTGAGCAGCGGTTACGGCTGTGCCTTCCACAAAATAATATCCTACTTCGTCATTGATACTTTTATAGGGAACACTTGCTGAAGTGGCAGAGTTTTTGATGTTAGTTTGTACGTCACCTTCAAATCGAGATCCTAAAGATGAACCCATCATGCTTTTTTGAGCAGCAAGAGATATGCGACCTAAGTTAGCTAATGAGTTACTGGATTTTTCCAGAGCAGGCAAAAGGATCATTAAGATCCGTCGGTTAATAACACAATCCTTCATGCTTGTTTGACCTTGTAAGCATTGAAAAATAAAACCGTAATCACCAACAAGCATGTTGAAAAGGGGAATAATTTGCATTGTAATAAATCCAAACTGGTCATAAACAGTTGTAGATTTTGGTGCTTCTCCCTTTAGTAACTGGGTAAATGAAGCTTCATTCATACCTGGAATTGTACGGATGAACTCAACTAATTGAGATGATGCAATAGGAGGAATATCGCTTCTGCCAGCAAGCTTACCCACTGTTTCAAGGCCCAGATAGGGAATGAATGAAACAACTGATAACTGTAATTGTCCCATATCTCTCAAATAAACAAGAACCTTTGATAATGCCGATAAAAATGATTCCGCACGTTTAGCCCAAATATCATTATCACCATCCAATAATGATATTTGAAGTTCGGATATCTCAGAGTAGCTAGAACTGAAATAAGGGTTAAAAGTATTTGACATTTGATGTTCGGTTTTACCCCAAATATCCTGACCACCCGTTATATAGCTGATCATAAGAAAATCTAAAGCCCGATTGAACCGCATTGCATTGGATAAATGTTCAACACTAAGATCGAGTTGAGCTTTACCATCCGTGAACGAATACCCTGAGCCCATAACTAGAGCACCTGAAACCGTCATACTCGTCAAACCAACAGACTTACCACCACCTGTTGTTGATAAAAAAAGTAAATGACGCCTTTCTTTTTCAATAGTATTCCAGACTTCAATACCTTCATCAGTGACACCAAGGTAGTGGGTGCCCGCTGGCGGTCCTTGAATTCTGCCTGTTGCGCTAGGAATCCAATCATTAGGGTCAATCTTCTGTTTTGAGTGGGCTGGAACGTACAGCGGCATACTTAGAAGTTCGGCTCTAGCAAATAAGCGAATAAAAATTAAAAATGGAAAAACAATTTTGGTGATAGTAGGGGAAATGAAAAGTAATAAACCTGTGACCATCATTACATAACCAAAAGACCGGCCTCGAAATAGAGAAATCACCTGAGTGATTGGATCTTTGTAATTACGAATTACTTTTGATTTATTGATTTCATCTTTTGTCGAAATGCCAAATATACTGCCCATATAAGTGCCTATTTAATTTTAAACAGGTCAGCAGGTACCCATTTTTTATCAGTTTGAGAGGTTACTGGTTGTTCTTGCTGGTCTGATTGATGCTGCTGCCCACCATCTAGGTCTGAAGTAGTATTTAGCTTTCTAGGATTTTTGGTGCTAGGTATGCTTTGACTCTTGCTAAAACTCGTAGAGCTATATTCGCCATAAAATCCCATTAAGTCATTGGTACCAAACCCACAAAACAAATCGGCACTAAAGGATGGTAAAGATGGCATGTCTATAACAAGATCCCCAAGCCCACAGGAATCAAGAAGGCTAGGTACTTCACCTATCATAAATCGTTCAAATTTCTCCTTGTGAGACTCTTGGGGGGATTTAGAGCACTGATCTGCTGCCATCGACATAGATGAAAGAGACAACAAGCATATAGTTAAAGTAACTTTATTTTTCATCATCATTATCTTCTCTAGTAATTTGATCTTCATTTAAATCGATCCCGTCATCATCAAATTTTGAAATTAGAATTCCCTTGTCATTTTTATCAGACGTAGATTTGATTTCGCTTTGTTCTTGGTTGTTAATTGCTACCTGATTTGAATTCTGTTTAAGAATATTTTCAGATAATTTAGTAAGAATAATTTTCATGCGTTCGCGGTTGAATATTTTGAACATCAGACAGGTTCGAGCTGTATATGATATTCGTACATATAACATCTCTAGAAACATTCTAGACTGCTCATCAATTGCAAGTGAGCGGTCTGTTAGATTAGATAACTTGTCAGGATCTGCATTGCCAAGGATGTTGATCAAGCGAAGTGTTCTTGGAAATGAAAATAGTGCAGATAAACCCAATAAATTTGAATTATCGAGTGCTTTAATGACTTCAATGTCGTTGGATTGAATGATTTCATCAAGGGCTAATGAAATATCTTCAATTAATAACTTGATATCATCATCCCCGTCACAAGGCCAATCCTCACGCGCAGATGCATCATGAGCGGCTTTTCCTGGTTTCCCAAGGGATGCCAGCCAACCTTTTAAGCTTTTATCATCTAACATAATTCGGTTCGCACTTTACTTTACATGTATTTAATAAATATACTAGCACTTGAATTAGGCAAATGGAATAACTGAGTATTAGGTATGAAAAAACAACCAATCATAATATTGGCCGTAATATGTCTGTTATTTACAGGAGTTGCATTTGCTGCAGACACGACGAATGACATCGCGGTCAATCCTGCTGAAAAAATGGCAGCAGAAGAGCCAATTTCAAATATCGTAAGTCCAAGTGATGCAGGGGAGATACCGCCAGGATTTTTTTCAGGTCCGGCAGAGGGGGATTTGGCACTTGAGATGTATCGTCAACTTTTAGGTGATACCGCACTTATTGCAACTAAATATTTTGAAAATGACCAATCTTCTAGAGCTACTGGCGGTAACATAACAATCATTACGTACATGCTTTCTATCATGGCAGTAATGGGAATGATTGTAGGGGTTATATTAACTGCATATTGGATGCTAGTAGGTTTAGTAAAAACTAACGTAGAAGGCGAGTTTATGGGCAAGAAATGGGACTCGTATATGATTCCATTGAGGTCTGCATTCTCAATAGTCGGAATGCAGCCGATGCCGGGATTTGGCGGTCTTTCATTTATTCAAGTAATGGTACTATCAATTGCATTATTTGGTGTGGGAGTAGGAGGTGCGGTATTAAAATTCACTACAGAAAGGACTGTAACGGCCCCAATAACAAATAGTGTTAAACCGGATTACATGGCATTTTTTGTAGCGCTGCTAGATTCAAAAATTTGCAACGAATCTTCAATTTATAATGAAACCTATGATACCTCATATCGCTCTATTAAAACGATGACCAGAACATATGGAATTGTCGAACAGTCACCAACTCAACCAGGTTACCAAAAAAGCGTACAAAAATTCGCAGTTGGTAGAGATGGAATTTGCGGGACATTTGAAATTGAATTAGGGAATACAGATAGCATATCAAGATTAAATCCAATCAATAATATCAAGTCTCAAATCACCCATAAAATGAATAGTTTGTTAGGAAGTAACCTTACAGGTGTTTGGAATGATTTCGATCAGCTAATTGGGACTAAGGGAACGGATGATTGGTTGTTTGCCTATGATGCTGCAACAGATATGAATGAATCTGTTAGGGCGAAAAAGCAATCTCAATTAGAAGCAATATATGTAAGGTATATGGCCTCTATAGATAAAACAATCACTGAAGGGTTAAATCTCGATGCGGCAGATGGAACTACAACTAGAAAATTCATTGATATGGTTGGTCAGTTGGGTTTTGCTTATACAGGTTCAATACACTACCCACTCTTGATGAGATCGAGCGCTATTGAGAATGCTATTCATGGGTTCCTCCCTTCCATTACTATAGACGAACCTGTATCCCTTTGGTTTTGGGACGATGATGTTGATGCATACAAAGAATTTATTAAGTACAGCGAGTCTATAAAATTTATTACCAAAGATTGGATTAAAGACCGGTCAACATATGATCATTTTAGTGCTATGGAAATTATGGCCCAAATTCAAATAGGAGAGAATACATCGCAAGCATTATCAATTGTCGGTAATGGAACAGTTAGTTACATAGCAAACATGTTTAGAGATATCCCAGGACACCCTGATCCTGTGATGGAGATGGCTGCAATGGGGCGAACGATTGAGTCAGCAGCACTTGTATGGTTTGTTTTGGGGTCTTCTGTTAGCGGTGCTGCTGGGGCAACAACGGCGGTTCCATTTTTTTCAGCTATAGGTGCTTTTTTTACGCCATTTATAGGTTTGTTAACTACCGGTTTTTACATGCTTCTTGGTTTAGCATTCTTCTACGCTGAAATTATACCTGCGGTGCCATACATAATGTGGCAAATTGCGATCATGGGTTATTTTATGTATGCATTAGCTACATTCTTTGCTGCTCCTATGGGATTTGCAATGATGAATCACCCTGATGGGGATGACGCATTCGGTAAAGCCGGTCAGGGATTTGAGATTTTGGTGAATCTCGCAATTAGGCCATCATTAATGGTAATGGGATTTTTTACTGGCCAAGCTTTATTGAAAGTTATCGCTTGGTTTATCAACCTTACATTTTTCCCTACATTCGACGCCATTAGTTCAAATCAAGGCTTAGGTTTTATGACGGGGTTTGGTAAGTTAGCGATTTATGGATTGCTTATGTTAGTTGCATTTTACAAATCAAACTCTATGACTTGGGAGTTGCCTTCAATGATAGCGTCAATGATGGGGTTAAATCAGACCCATCGTGATATGGGTGAAGATGAAGCACAACAAAAAACTCTTGTCATGGCTGGGATGCTATCTAGCAACATAACCCAACTCACTGCATCTACGGCTAAAGCACCTGATAAGGGGGAAAGTGCTGGCGGGTCAGATAAAAAGTAAAAAAAAGCACTCCCAGGGGGAGTGCTGCTTAGAATAGGGCTTTATATTAATACATTAAGTTTAACACCAACACTTTTACAAGCCTGTTGCAATTGAGCTATTTGCGAAGTGCAATCAGTTTTTATTGATCTGAAATCAACTTCAATATCTGATTTGCCAGCCATTATACTCTCTGAAATATAACCAAAACATTCCAGAAAACTTAACATGTCGCGATTTGAATCATCCATACATCTTACTCCATTTTAACGACATCGTTTGTGTGGTTTTTTTATAAATTTTTCACACGGGGCTATAACAACAAAAAATTGACATAAATGCAAGTTTGAACTAAAAATTGGTCGAAATGTTAAATTGGCCTTTATTTAGGTATATGGTATTGAATTGTAAGGATATAGTTGTTTGCTTGAATTTGGTGTTTTGATATTTACTTACATTAAAGCAAAAAAAAACTTGGTATTTTAGATGTCCCGCGTCAAAAATATCACCAATGACATAAAAATTGACACGAAACACATATATTTTTTCAGTTGGATGGTTTTCGGTTAGCCAAAATGTAACATCTAATTAATGAAATATATTCAGCTAGCCTTATAAAATAATAGTAAAACAGCACATTTTTTGACTCAAAACACCTAAATCAAACAAAATCATTTCATTGCTGCGCTCGTCTGATATACTTAAAATGTCTTTGATAAGTTCATTTTAGGGAGTTTTGTGATGTCGAAATTAAAATTTTTTGAGCAAGCTGTTAATAATGCAATTGCAAGTAAGGGGTCATCGGAAAAGTTAACCGTTCCATTGAAAGTTTTTTCATACAATATTGACAGTGTGAATCCCGAAAACTCTTCAGTTATTGGGGAGCATTTTTTCACTCAAGAACCATTAGAATTTCGATTAAACAAATCTACCAATCCGAATCAACCTTCAATTAATGGTTTTAACTCATTAGTGAGTGGGTCAGACCCTAGATTCGATTACAGCGTCCCTAAAAATGGTGTGATCATGTTTATGGATTGCAAAAAGGCCGAAGACGGTTCATATACTGCAGAGTGGGGGAAAAGCGCAGTTCGAAAAAACAATCAAACAATCGTTAACAACTTCTCAACAGTGAAAGCCGTCAAACAATACGGAAACAGGCCACCATACATTGTATTTGACTCATATGTTCCTACCATCGCAACAACACTTGAGCTGAACAAGGTAAAAAGTAAGTCTGAAATCGAAAATCTTATCATTAAGACCTTGGAACCTAAATTGGGACCAGATGCCAATCGGTCAATTGCGCTTGTAAGAATCATTTCTCCAGATGCAGCCGAAAACGTTTTATGCTTTGAAATTGGGGCTACTAAGAAAAGCAATAGTGAAAATAAGCAAGTAAATTGCAATGGAAGTGAATCATTTGATCGCTACACCCAAGATGGTATGGGTAAGGTTATTTTTAAAGATGGTGCAATCGAACGCCTACTAGGTACAGACTTAACATTAGAAGTCATACCAGGAATGTCATATTACGCAGGCAAATCCACAGCTGAGCCATATTTCTATACTAGCGAAGAACTTAAGGCTCAAAACAAGAGTGCTGAACTACTTGGCGCCCTAAAGCCAAAAACAATCATTTCAGTTTGGTCAAATATGCTAAACAAAGTTGAGATGATCAAGGATGAAGCCGGTAATGAAAGCAAGGTTCGCAAACCTAAAGTAATGAACATGTATTTAACGGCTGCGCAGCTTGATGATAAAACAAAGCTAATTACTGCTTTCAATACTGAGACTACAAATCAACCCGTTTACGATTTAAGTGAAATACCTACTGAAGCTTTACTTAGAATCCGCGGGGTTAATGCAGTAAAGTCAACTCAACTAAATGAACAGGCTAGCCCCACTGCATCCAAACCAACCACAAGTACTAATGACCAAACCCCAGTAGAAAATACTAAGCCCAAAGAAAAAGAACCTCAAATGTTTGATTCAGACCTTTCTGAATCCGATATTGCCGAGTTATTCGAAATAAGCAAGAGCATGAATTAGGGATAACTTTATGAACCAAACTAAAAAATGGTTACATTTTCATGAACATAATTGTTATTTGGTGCCAACCATTCTCCCTTCAAAAAAACCTGTACTCTTAATGGTTGGAGCGCTTACCGATGGGCGCTCAATCGATGGGCTTGCGGAACTTGGGTTTAAAAAGGTTTCTGATAACACATATTATGCAACGAAATATTCAAAAGCTGGCGGGAAAATCGAAGGTTTAGATATCACCGCCTTTAAACAATATTGGCCATCGTTAACGGTGGAGGAAGTGCCAATTGACTTCGTTTACCGGCCTTGGGTGCTAGTAAAAGAAACATTATCATCGCCTTCGAACAAAAAGAAACCGACTTTAAGTAAAGTAAATAACAAAAGCACAAAGACATTAGCCCCAACTGAATCTACTGTGACATTAAAATCTGAAGCTATTAGGTTGCAGCAAGCAACATTTTTGGGTCGAAACTACCTAGATGAAAAGGTCTATAAAGACCACGATGGTCGCTTCAGCACAAACAATGATGATGTGATTAGTGTTTGGTCGCAAGGGGATGATGATGGTCGATACCTTTTTGCAATTGATGCCATGCGTTATAACTCAACTCCTAAAGTTGAATCAATTTTGCAATGCGCAGAAGGTTTTGTTAATGACCTCATTCAATCCAACCAAAAAGTTACCTTCGAAGATACTTTAAATGTTGCAACAGTATGGTTCGATATCAGCGCAGTAAAGCTACAAGAAAGAAATGACAAGGGGGTGCCATTAATAATTGCTGTGCAACGCTCCATTGAGACTGTAATTGCAGCAAAATTAGCTTCTGCTAAAGCTACTGCAAAAGATTTCACTCATGTAGATTCCTTGGCCCTGGTAAATAAATACACTTATCTTCATGCGATTAAACCAACTATATCAAATGCAAAAATTCAGGAGTTAACAAATAACGAGCATATTGCGTTCACACCTGAATCGCTGCCGGTGATAAGTAAGATTGCGGGTGACTTTACACGAGATCTTCCTGAAGGAAGTAAGGTAGTTGTTCCATTTGCATCGGTTGGCGGTGCAATTCCATTTTTAGAAAGCCATTTAAAAATCGAGCTAGTTGGCCAGAAAGGTGAGATGGGGTTGTCAAAATTTGGCTTTCCATCTTATTTAGCAAAAAACATAAACTTCACGGAAAGAGACCTTCACAACGGTGCAATTGAAAGCAAAAGTGCAGATTGCATGATTTTGAATGCTCCGATCGGGAATATGGCCTCTTCGCAAAACGTTGATGGTGTCAATGTCAATCGTTATGACCATAAGCTTACAATTGAATTGCTACGTTCAATCAAAGATGACGGAAAAGCTATAATTTTCGTAAATGTAGATGGTGGCAGTTACATAGGTAATGTCCGGAACGAATCTAAGGAATTTCATGACTTTATTTATCAAAACTACAATGTAACTTCCTGTATTGATTTCGACCCAACGATTGCCAGCGCGAAGCGCATTTACACAATTGACGGAAGAAAGCTAGCAAAGTCGAACAACATTACTATTCCATATGAGTTAAAAACGCTTTATACAAATGAGCAACTAATTGAATGGGTCGGTATTAAAGATAACTTTAAATATAATGAAGTTGATTCAATCGAATCTATAATTAACAATTTATCTTCAAAAGATATTCAAGTAAATGAGTATCAATCTGAATACAATTCGTTAAGTCAAATTGGTGAATCTAGCTCAAAGATACCAAAAAATATGTCAGCAGCTGTAAGGCAGGGTTTTACCAGATTTCTTGCCACTCATGATGATATAGATGAGTTTGTTGGAAAGTCTCTGCAAATGTCCCAAGAGCAACTTGCACGAGTTTTCTCGCCTGAACAAATTGATGCTATCGGTTTAGCAATTTGGAGAGATGAAAATGGTCTTGCTTTCCTAATTGGGGACAAAACTGGAGAAGGTAAAGGTCGTGTAAATGCGGCAATTATTCGATACAACATCCTTGCAGGAAAAGAAGTCATTTTCATGACATCAAAAGCGACCCTATTTCAAGATATATGGCGCGATATTGTTAATATTGAGTCAGAATCAATCATTAAACCTTTCTTAGTAAATGAAAAATCAAACATTGTTGACAGCTCTGGTCAAATAATAGCCCAGGCCAATCAGCAGCAGACTAATAATTATGTTCAACAGCATAAATTCCCAGATGATTGTAATTTGCTAATGGTTACATACTCACAGTTGAGTCGTGCAACTAAGTATGAAAAGGTCGCAGGTACAACTTTGCCAATTCGAGATAAATCATCTTGGCTGCAGTCTGTATCTTCGGGCAAATTTGTTAATCTTGATGAGTCTCATCTAGCCTCTGGTAACTCCAATACTAATAAAAGAATTTTAAAGATCCTCAATAATGCATCGAATGTTTTGTATTCTTCGGGCACATGGGCCAGAACAGAGAAGAACTTTGGTGTCTATTACAGATTATTAAGGAATATTGAACCTGAAATCATCCAGCAAGCAGTAAAAAAAGGTGGGAATGTTTTATTAGAAATCTTCTCATCGTCTTTAGCTTCTGATGGCGGTTTTATCCGTCGTGAAAGCGATATTTCATCAATAACAATAGAGCCCAAGAAAAACACAGCTGATTTAAAAAAGAACATCGAATTAAGTGACTCTTTTGCTAACGTAGCTCAAGCGTTAGCGATATTGAGCGGCGGCTTGAATAGAGTAGTAAACGAATCAAACCAAAATCTAGCCGAAGCGCTAAAAGTAAACGGCAAGTCACCAGCAACAACAAAAGATATAGGTCTGAACACTACTAGTTTTGGCTCCCTTTTGTCTAACTTGTCCAAACAATTTGTTTTATCACTCAACAGCGATTTTGCAGCTAATCAGGCAATTGAATCTTTAAAACGGAACGAAAAACCATTTGTTGCGTTGGAGTTTGCTGGTAATTCATTTTATAAAATGATGTATGACGAGCAAACACATCTTATTGCCGAAGGAAAGGCTCCTAGTGATTACTCTTTAAGTGAACCACTTCAATTTAGGGATATTTTTAGAACAGCTTTAAATCGCTTAACAACAGTTACAGATAGAAAAACTGGAAATGTAGTGCCGGTTCAACAATTACTTGAAGCTCAAAAACTAGCAGATTTTAATACGTTGATTAAGGAAATAAAAATCGAAATAGCCAAAATGCCGGATTTAGCATTTATGCCAGTAGATAATATTAGGCATAAAGTTGAAGCAGCTGGTTATTCATTCGCTGAAGTATCGGGCAGAAATATACGAATTGATCTCAGAAGTGATGGCATGTATCAATTTGTAAAATTTGAAAAGTCATCGCCGTTGGAAGTCCGGAATGCATTCAACAATGGAGATTTAGACGTATTACTTGGCACAAAAGCGATGGTTGATGGTGTAAGTATCCATGCAGACGTAAGCTTTAAAGACCAAAGAGTACGTCGATTAATAGAAGTTGAAGTTTTTCGTAACGTAACAGATAGGGTTCAATTGCTTGGTCGCGTGAATAGACGAGGGCAGGTAACAAAGCCAGTGGTCAGCACGTTAAGTTGTGGCTTGCCAGCTCAGGAGCGACTAAATGCGATGTCAAATTATGCCTTAATTAAGATGAGCGCAAATATGACCAGTAACCGTGATAGCTCATTCTCGCTAGATACAATAAACATCCTTAACGAAGAGGGTGATATGGTTTGCCATAAGTATCTTGAGGCCAATCCAAGTTTAATACATAAATTAGGTTTGAACCCTAGTGATATTCTCATTGAAAATATTACCAAGTCCAGTGTCGACTCACTATCTAGAAAGTTAACTGGACGGCTAATTTTACTTCCATATTTGGAGCAAGAAAAAGTCTACTCTGAAATTTGTAACGAATATAAATCAAAAATTATTGAACTAAACAATCAAGGTATAAACCCACTTAAACCAACATACATGGACATACAAGCTAAAGAAGTTAGCCGTCAAATATATAAAGGGGTTCAGCGTAATTCATATCCTTCAATTTTTGATGAACCAGTCAGCATCATAGAAGTTGAATATCAAGAGATGATCAAGCCTTGGGATGCTGAAGCCGTTCTAGATAAAATGGACTTAGCAGAAGAGTCATTAAAGTTGGATGGCAGAATAACGTCAGATTCTTTGGCAGGAATGGCTGAAATTGTAAAATCAGGCCTTGATAGTGCATTGCTTGGGGCTTGCGACAATGATAGAAGCCTGCTGGATGCTATCATTCTTGATAGAAATAATAGGCTGTTTGCTAATTCTTCTGGAACGCAGTATGTACCTTTGCCTTGGACTCCCATAACTGATTTGGTTAATAAATCGATAGCACGCTCTGAATATTTAATTGAAATTTTACCAAAAATAAAAATTGGTTCGATTATTGAGTTGCCAAACTCATTCTACTCAAGCTTTAACTTAAAAGGTGAATGCGTAATAACAAACGTTAAATTACCGTCACCCGGTTCTGAACACAATCCATCACAGTATTCTTTCAAAGTTATCACGCCTGGTGATACTGAAGAAATGACATTGAATCTTGGTAGTTTTTTCAATTCAAGAGACAAGGAGTTCATTAAAGCTACTGTATTTGATGAATTTGCTCAATTAGCTACTGAATTCGATACATATCAATTTGGTCAGGTTTACCGTAAATCAGTTATGTTAGAGGGGAACTTGTTTGCGGCAGCGCTTGAAGCTGCAGATGAAGGGTTAGGTAAGCCTGTGACATACACGACAGACGATGGGCATGAGAAGCGAGCAATTTTACTCAAACATGATTTGACGGTGAAAGAGATGCTTCATAAGCCTGTTTATATTCACGACCATAAGACTGCCGCAGACCATCTAAGAGATTGCAAAGAGGGTTATATCTGTAATACGGACAAGCGAAGCGACGATGGTGCTATTACCATCCACATTTCAGCTACCCGTGATTCCTATTCATTAATGCTCCCAGCCGGTGTGCGAAAAGTAAAACCCTTCCTAGAAAATGAGATGTTCGTTAGTGCTATTAATGGGCGTAATCATGAGTCAACTCGGTCATTTAATAAAATCGATATTTATGAAAATGAATTAGATGACGCTATTAAGGCCATGTACAAGATGGGCATCAAGTTTAAGACTAAAGCCGATGGGGTTAGTTGGATAAATAAATATGAAAATCATCAATTGAATATTAAGACGCCACTAGTCAACCCTAAAACTCATAACCAACATGCTGCAAGCTTAAAGACAGCTTAGGAATTTAAAATGGAAAAGTTAATTAGATTACTTACATCTATGGGAATTAAGTTCGATGAGAGCTTTAATGGAGTGTATCAAGTAGAAGAGAACAACTGCCGGTTAGCACTAGATAATTGGTTTGATGATGAGTCGCAAGTATTTTCGATTGAATACATCGATAGTGCATTGGATGAAACAATTTTTGAAGTAACTTTAAACTCAGATGTTAAGCCGGTAAGCATTACATATGCAGGGGAAGACATCAGTGAAGATGAGTTCGAAGATGAATTAGAAGAGCGTTTTAACTAAGGAAAACTTATGACCAAACTAGTCTTCGTGGAGTCACCAGGAAAGATAAAAAAAATTGAGTCGTATCTGGGTGATGGCTGGAAAGTAAGGTCTTCGGTTGGTCATATCCGTGATTTGCCCCTAAGAGAGTTAGGGGTAGACACAATGAGCATGGTACCGAAATACCAATTAACAGATAGAGGTAAAGAGGTAGTTGGAAAGCTTAGGAGTGATGTTTCTAAGGCTTCAGAAGTATACCTTGCTACTGACTTAGACAGAGAAGGAGAAGCTATCGCGTGGCACTTGCAGCAAGTGTTTAACCTGCCAGTAAATTGTAAAAGAATAGTATTCAATGAAATCACTGAGTCCGCAATCAAAAAGGCTATAAGTGAGCCGCGGAATATAGATCTTGATTTGGTATATGCTCAAGAAGCAAGGCGAATTCTTGATAGATTAGTTGGCTATACGGTTTCACCAATGCTGAATCGACTTAGGCTATCAAGTACTGTTAGTGCCGGAAGAGTTCAATCAATAGCATTAAAGCTAGTTGTAGAAAGGCATTTGTTAATTGAAGATCATAAGATGGAGCGATATTACTATATTGATGCTTTATTTAACGGGTGGAAGGCTACATTTACTGGTGAATTGAATGCGCCTTCTGACTATATCGATAGCAAAGCATACCGGATGACGGATAAAGGACTTTGTGTTCGCTTAACCGGTGCGTTGAATCAAAATTCAGAGCTGAAAGTAGTAAGTGTTGATCAGAAAGTGAGAAGGAAAACTCCTCCGGCACCTTTTACGACTAGCGTTCTCCAGCAAGCGGCTAGTGTAGCATTGAAAATATCGCCTGATGAAACTATGAAACTTGCGCAAAAGCTTTATGAGCAAGGCTTGATAACTTATATGAGAACTGACTCAGTGTTTCTCTCCAATGATTCAGTTACCAATATTCGACATTGGATCTCAAAGTTCCAAGACAAGAAAGGTATTGACTGGTTATTACCATCTACGCCGAATTCATACAAAGTTGCCGGCAACGCGCAAGAGGCTCATGAAGCAATTCGGCCGTCTGATATATTTAATGTTAGCCCTAACATAAGCGGCCAAGAAAAAGAGTTGTATCAGTTAATATGGAAGAGAACAGTTGCAAGTCAATGTGGGCCTGCTGAAATAGACCAGCAAAAAATTCAGTTGATTTCTAGACTTAAAATCAACGAAAAGCCGGTAACATTCGAAGCTAAAGGTGAAACCGTCATCAAGCCAGGTTGGTTGCTGATTTCAGGCATGGATAAGTCTGACGAAAATGACTCTGTGGAAAACCAGAACTTACCTATCATTACTAAAGGCGAAATAATCTCCCCGGCACAATTTGATTTAGATGAAAAAAAGACAAAGCCACCAAAACGTTATACTGAGGCCGCACTTGTTAAAGAGCTCGAAAGTAAAGGTGTTGGCAGACCGTCTACTTATGCTTCAATTATGAAGACCATCATTACAAGAAAATACGTCAAAATAGAATCAAGATTACTTGAACCAACAGCTTTGGGAATAGAGCTGTACACTGCAATTAAAGCCTCTAACTTTAGCTTTTTTGATTACAATTATACACAATCAGTTGAATCAAAGTTAGATGATATTGCTTCTAGTAAGTTGAAGAATAAGGATTTTCTACTAAATGAGTTTCAGGTTCTAGAGAGGGAGATGGCGGGTCTTAAAAGTCAGGCTTCAGCGAATATGGAGCAGGACTTTAAATGTGTAAAATGTAATGGTGATGTCTATATATTAAAAAACAAATATGGATTGTTCCGTCAATGCTCAAGTTGCAATCAAGCACACGACAGTAATGGAAACATAATAGAAAAGAAGCAGAAAGAATTCATATCAACTTGTTGTAATATTTGTAAAAAACCATTTGTTAAGCTTAACACTGGACCTAGCAAGCCGACTTTATTTAAGTGTGAACAGTGTAGCTATATGGTGGGTGCAGATAATAATGGGAATATTGATATAAGTAAGATGCCGAAAATTTCAGCAACAAGTTGTGAAACTCACAAGATCCCATTGATAATCAAATTTAGTTCTCAGGGTAAAGAATATTCAGTTTGTTTAAAATGTGCAAAAACCAAAACTGCAAAATCATCAACTGGTAGCAAGCCAAAATCCAATAAAACCAAAATGACTGGGTAAAGTTTAAAGGTTACAACTTCATCGTGTAATGATATATTAAGATAATGTACTTATCAGGTATTTGTTAAGGTGGTTTTATGGCGAGCATTAAAGTTGGTGAAATAAAGTATGCTGAAGATTTTGTTTGGGAATCTTCAGTCGATATTGCGCTTGATACAGCTGCAGAGTTAAGCATTTTGGTTGGTAACGATAATTTTCAAAGGGCGAAAGACCTAATGTTGAAATCATCGTTAACAATGCTCGCAGGGAGTGCTTTAACATCTGTTACTGCTATGGCCTCAAAAGTTGCTACTTCATTCCTAGCGATGGATTTATCTAGCACAAATACATCATCCTTGATGATGGTCAGTGACTATCTAAATAGTGATTCCACGATGAATATGGTTGCTACCGCAGGAACTGTAGGGGTAATTGGGACCGTTGCAGCATTAAGCGTAAAATCATTGGTTAGCGCTATAAATGATGTGGCAATTAAATTAGACCCGACATTAATTTCAAAAAGACAAACTCTGTTAGCTGAAGCTTACGGTGAAGTTTTTGCCTTTGGTGAAAAGCATCATAAAGATAGATCAAAACATAACATTGATGAGAGTTATGAAAAAATCCGTCCTATTGCAGAAAAGATTGGCTTTGCAGGTGATAGAAAAGGAGATCATGTTATATATGAATGGCTTTCAAAAGTCACAAATGAGCCGATGTCACCTGATGATTTAGATGCACCAAAGATATTGAATTCAGGGAAAGGTATGTAATTAGGCATAAATAATTGGTTGCTTTGCATAGGGAACAAAGCAACCAGTTTATCTTATTTTACTTCAAGATTGTCCGAGATGACTTTTCGAAGCTTTTTATCGCAAGATGTATTTGTAGGATATTTGAGTTGTTTTGCGGATTTCTGTAATTTAGTTATTACATCATGTCTGGCAGGCTGACTCTTAATTTTAATTTCAGTACCATCATTTATCCGGCGCTTGCCTTCTTTGCGCGGTTTTTTAATTACTCGCTGGTAAGTAATTAAACCTTCAATTCTCACTGTTGTCAGTTGTTCCTTCATAAGCTGAAAGAAAATAGAGCCACTTAAAGCTTTTAATGTATTGATAACGTCTTGGCGAGGTACCCCTGAGACATCAGAAATAATTGCAACCTGATCACGCATACAAAGCGGCTTGTCGAGAGCGATTGATAATTTTGTTGTTGAATGCTCGAATTGTTCTATAACATCTTTGCCAAATTCTGCAATTTCCATGTTAATCCCTATTAAGTTAAAACTTTCAAAATAGTATTATAATTTGACGTTCAAATCAACTTTTGTGATACTTGAAAGGTGCATTAACCAAGGGGGCGATATGGCAAAGATTATTGAGGTGAACGGCAAGTTTTATCCAGTTAAGGATGAAACTGTGTTGGAAGCACTTGAGCAGGCCGGAATCAGTATTTATTCTCAGTGTAGAGATGGTTACTGTGGTGCATGTACTTGTAAGGCGAGCAATCCAGAAGCCGTGGAACACAAAAAAGACATCATTGCATCATTTGATAGTAAAACTGAAATTTTAGCTTGCTCATCAACCGTGATTGAGGGACAAACCCTAGTGCTTAAAATGTGATTATGAACCAAGACAAGGTATACATCTTCGAGACTGAGCGCATAAATTCGGAACATTTAAAGCGCGTAACACTTAGTCCATGCCCCAGGTGGATGATAGATGCTTGCGCTGAATTTAAAAAGGATGCTTATTGTCATTATAATACTATGCATTTGCAGCAGTTAATTGTAGACCTATTGCCTGAAGAACAATCAGAAAAGGTCAAATATGTAATTGGTTTTATTTTAAGGGGGGTTCCTGTTGAACATGCCTTTTTAAAAATCGGTGACCTATATTTTGATCCGACCTTAGATTTTGAATTAACAGTTAATGATGATATTTATGAATTATTGACCCTCACGAAAGATGAGGTATCAAAGTTTACTGAAGCTCATGGTACTCAAGACCATGGTGTCATAATGCTAAGCCTCAGAAATAGTGATGATCATAAACATTTGTTCAATGCTAATAATGAGGTGATTATGCTCGAGGCTATTCAGAAGATACTTGATAGCGATATTGATGAGACATATGACCTCACACCTAATAAAATGACTTTTTAATTGAATAATATAAAGCGTTTAGTAGAAGGGCGTCGTCACAAAGGAAACACAGCAACTGAATGTGAAACATTACCATCTGGTTTAGCTGATTTCAAAGTGTTCGGCGATCACGTAGGATACATAGAAGACTTTGAGGTCGAGTCATCAATCCATTTAGAGCTGCAGCGGCTAAGTCAATTTAAAGTTAACCGTTACCAAATAAAAACTATTGATTCACTGGATGAGTTGCAGAACAAAGCCATACAAAATGCAATTATGCATCCTGTTTCGTTTATAACGGGTAATGCCGGTTCTGGAAAAACAAGAACGATTAAAGAGCTGGTTTTATTTCTGATCAATGAAGGTGAGAAAAGAGAAGATATTGTAATTTGCTCGTTTCTTGGTGTTGTAGCAAATAAGCTGAAACATTTAACAGGTTTAAAGGCTTATACAGTAAATCGTCTTTTAGAGTATAAGGAGGTAGATGGTACATTTAAGCCTCTAAAATCCGCTAGTAATACACTAGACTGCAAATATCTGATTGTAGATGAATCAACCTTACTATGTAACGAATTGGCTTTGGCATTATTAGTAGCTTTAAAAACAGGATCTCACCTAATAATGGTTGGTGATATTTCCCAAGTGCAGTCAATTAAACCTGGAGCATTTTTTTACTCGGTAGTGTTTTCAAATGCATATCCGAAAGTTACTTTAAAAAGCAATTACAGAAACAATCAATCACAAATAGAAAACCTTTCACTAGATATAATAACTCCAGGCGGGGTTCGTAATATTTTTGATTACGCATCAAACAACCTTTCTATCCAGCCAACTGGAAGCGATATAGACACGGCCCTCATAATTGAAAAGGCGATAAACCGTGCTGTAAAAACAGGCATGGACTTAAATCAAATTCAGATTTTAACTCCAATACATCAGGGGGCAGTAGGGACGCTTGCACTGAATAGATTAGTAAGTAGTGTCCTTTGTGACCGAGAGTTGGACCTTAAAGTTATTTTAAAAAAAACCAATTATCGGCTTGGTCTTTTTAACGGGCAAATAGGAGTTTTTAAGAGTAAGCAAGACTCAATAAGTGTCAAAATTCAAGGTAAAGAATTATATTTTGATGATCAGAAAAGTTTTGACTGCCTATTTGATCTTGCTTATGCGCTTACCCCTCATCGTGTGCAAGGTGCAGAGTTTGACCTTGTAATTGTAGTGATACCGTTTAATTGCCCGTTAATAAATACTAATTGGGTGTACTCCGCTATAACGAGGACTAAGAAGAGTTTGGTAATAGTTGGAGATGTCATGCAAATAGAGAAGGTTAAAGCTGATAATAGAACTACATTTCTAAAGTTGATGACAGATTCGGAGAAGAACTTTATTGAATAGCTACAACCTTTCAAGTACATTATAAGTACATGAAGCCGTAGCTTGAAAGGAAGATGTTTTTGTCTGAAATTAATTATAAATTTGATATGTTGGTTTATAACATCAATGATCGTGTTTTGGATATTGTTAGTTCATATTATAATCAATACATACCATCACTGAGTCACTCATCATATTTACCGGTAACATACGTTACAATTCTAACTGTATTTGCACTTCTGTACATCAGCTTCAGCGGCACTTCTAGTCGATGGAGAGTAGAGAGTTCAAAGTCAGCACTTAAAAAAATCAAATCAATCGAAATACCTGCTCAGGTCATCGCTTATATTCGAAAAATGGACCCATTCACTTTCGAAGAGATGATTTTGACTTCAATCAATCGAAATACTTTTGTAAAAATTGAGAGGAACAAGCGATATACCGGTGATGGTGGGATCGATGGCAAATTCTTCATAAATGGAAGTTTGTTTCTTATTCAGGCAAAGCGGTATCATGGGCTTGTAAAAACATCAGATATAGAAGACTTACTGCAAAAAACAACTTACCACAATGCGACGGGATCATTGTTTATTCACACAGGTAAAACAAGCACTGTGGCTTTGAAGCGTTACAGCGAAGGTAAGGTGTTTATCGTATCTGGGCACGCGATGGTTGCACTTATACAGAAAGGGAAGCTTCCTCTAGGGCTATTAAATTTAGCTCAACCAAAGGAATTGTAGTAATGACAGCATGCCTCTGCATGGGTGATGTACTTTGATGGCAACAACTCGCTTAAGCTTGCTACTGTTGATGATCGTTGCGGGCCAGTGTATGGCAAATGATTTTGTAGAGTTCGTAGATGCCCGAGAAATTAAACATGTGAAAGAAGCACCGTTATTGCTTGAGTGTGGGAATGTTTCAACGATAGATAGTTTCTTGAACTCAATCGAAAATTGCCCACTAGAAATTAAAAATATAAATGACACAGTTAACGATTTCACATCAATTGCAATTGAGTTTGAGAATCTGAGGTTAACATGTGCCATAGCCAGATACCATTTAGGACATTTCAATAAACACTATAATTACCTTGAAGCATTAAGGCTTTTTGATATAAGCACGCGACACGGAAATTTGAATGCTTTTTTCTATCTAGGAGAAATGTACCAGAACGGAACGGGCGTAAGACGTAATGAAGAGGTTGCCTTCGCATTCTATTCTATTAGTCTTCTAAGGGGTAAACGTTTTTCACAAGAAACAAGGTTGAGACTAGCCGTTTTAAATAAGCTTATAAACCCAGATGCAACCGATGATATAAAAAGACTTATAACCGAAAAGTATGAGTTGGCAATGATGGCCGATTCTATGAGGTTTGTGCCAACATTTATGCTCGGTATTCATGGAAATTATCATGCACAATTTTGCCAATAAAAAACCACCTGCAAGCAGATGGTTTCCTGTCACATTATTCTTTACCAGGACTAGTGTGCTTTTGGTGTACTAAATTGACTACTTGCACCATTTTTCAGCAAATCTTCAGCAATACGCTCTCTAACTTCTTCGCGTGTAGCTCTATTACCTACATCAGTTAACGATGCTGCAAGGAATGTATTTTGTGGATCACTTCTAAAAGCATGGCATAAGTCATCGGCCGTTGCATCAATTGGTACCATTGATGTGATTTCTTCCATTACACTTTGTAAAAATAATGAATGAGGCACAATTGAGTCATTTTTATGTATAACTTCGTTCAGAGGTTTAATCTCGTCGCCACCAAGTAAATTTTTTACTGTCATGATTATTACCCTTAGTTTTTAGCGTCAAGAGATGCATGAATAAGAGGGATTTCATTTGAGTTGGCGCCAGCACCTAAAGTTCTAAAAACTAGGGCGCGTTTGCTTTTTAAATCATTTGAAAGTTCAGGACTAATTGCCATCTGAATCCAAAAGCATTGAAAGTTGATCATCTTCTTTAGCAAGATGGTGTCGTTGACAACACGGCACTCCAGCCATGAGACTCTTCCAAACCACTCTAGCGCGTCAGGAACTATTATCGCACTATCATCAGTTTCATAACCTAAAGTTTCACTCACTTCATTCGCGCAACAAAGAACGTGACCAACAGGCGTCACTTTCCAATCAGCTAATTGAGCTATAAGCAATTTGGTTACCCAGTCAGTAAGCATTGTATAAACATAAACACTTTGGCTTTCTTTACTGGATAAAGTCTGCAGCTTTTCACCATATGACTCAAGAAGAGCCTTGTTGGGGTCAGACTTATTCAATGCTTCGTCCATATTTCTTCCTTACAAATATCGATTGAGATGTTCTTTTATAAATAGCTATACTGTACTATACTTATCGTATACCTCAACAGTTAACTATCGAGATTGTAGCATGGAATCTGAACAAAGTGTAAAAAGTCTTTTAGAGTTGGCATTCAATATAGTTAATCCCAATTTAACGTCATTTCAGATAAATGATGAGCTGTGGCCGATTAAGTTAGGTATAAAAAAACTCGAGCCATTCATCATGAGTTATTCGCAGGCCGTGAGCTCTCTTCTCAATATACAAACCCAAGTAAATAGCATTGTTTATGCAACATCCGATTTGGAATTCGACGTTAAATATGAAGAATGTGAACTGTTCGACAAAGGGACTTTTTTATTAATTGCATGTGATGCAGTAGATCAAATTTTTAATTGTTCATCCGTAATTGAAAATTGCTTGGACGTATCTGTTTTGATAAACGAGTTCAACCCTAGAAATTTAGAACTTAGTGAAGGTGAGGTACTTGACAATAAAAAATTGAAGCAAGGGCTCATATCGAGCATCCTCAATGAGTCTGGTTTGCTTGAAACTAGTTCTGCAAGGAAAGTTGCTCAAAACTTGGTAGATGAGACCAACGTAGAACAAACAAAAACTCCAGGACCGTCACTATGACGTCATCGTTAAGTCAGTTTGAATCTGCAATTAATAGGAAAAGTTCGTCTGTATCCATACAGGCATCAAAACTAACATTTGAGACGATCAGTAAGTCTCTTATGTGTGCGATTGAATCTATGGAGTGTCGGAACATAGAAGATAGAGTCTACCTACTAAAATCAATTATAAGTGAGTCAAAACGCTTACAGGTTAAATTGGCATCTGCGGGGGTAGAAGTTGCGGAAAATTTGGTCGCTGAAGTCATATGTGCTGTCGGAAATAAAACTGGTGTGTACGATTGTGAATCTATTTGTAGTATTTATCCGATTGTGGAATGTTTAAGCGGATTTGAAAGCGATAAAGATATTGCAGATACTCGATATTCATTTTCAAAGAAATTTCAACTTGAAACAATCACACGCTTAATCCCTATTATCACAAAATCGTTTTCAGATTATTCAAATGAAAGAAATCTGTTCTTGAGTGTCCTGGATGCTATTGATCAAGCAATCATGTATTTGACGAAATCATGTAATTTAAATTGTGATTTAAGTGAAGAGGGTGATATCTACCTTGAGTCTTGCATAAACCTCTATATTTCTTCTATCAACGATTATTTGAACGAAAACAGCAAAAAACACTTATTGCAAGAAGACCTGAAACAAATTCGAGTCAAGTACGGTAAAAATATTGGCTTGCTTATTTTGAGTCTTCAAAGCGCACGTTTTTTGAAGGAGTCCAAATGAATTTAAGGCGAAAGCTGATAGGAATGATGGTTGGTGGCATATTAGGCACCATGTTAAGTGTATATTCAAAAAAGGCTAAAGCTGGACCGGAAGAGAAATTATTTGAATATGCATTGCAATATATCGCTGAAATAATCATTAAATATTATGGAAATACTTGGTATGAGAATACTAAAGAGCAAATAGGTGATTGGGGGAAAAACAATGGCGAGAAAACGGTTGAAGAAGAGAATACATTACGGGTAGATTTTGCAAAGTTTGGTGATGCAATAAACGCCACGAGTAAAGAAGTCGCTAATAAAGAGTTAATGGCTGATACAGAGCCTACGCCATTAAATTGTACTGGCGGTCAACTAAATGAATTAAGAAAAAATGGCGTTGAAAACACTAAGAACCAAACTCAAAACAGAGCTAATTTGAGACATACGCAAATTAAAAACTTTAGCTCGGGGCCACCTCAAACTGACTCGTTTAGTGTTGATCTATCAACCGATGAAGGCGTTTTAGCTTTGAGTGCGTCAATTAACGATGCTGTAGACCTCCTTATGAATAGTACTGGATATACAGCAGCCGAGCTCAAAAAAATAGATGAGTTTTTTAACGCATCTTTACCACAATTACCTGAGATTAATTTGAACGGTGAAGGCTTCAAGGCTGATAGATCAAATGCAAAAAATGCAACTCAAATAGCACAAATAAATGAAGTTAAAGCCGCTCTCGATTATCTAATTTCAAAACGAACTAAGTTTAAAGCTCCAGTGCTAGATTCAGGATTGATCGAAGTATCAAAAAATTACCGAAATTTTGAAGGTCTTAGTGATTTTGAAATTCTTCAAATGAATGTTGATTTGTATACAAAAAACAAGGAGCTGAATTCTAAATTAAATGGTGAAAACGGATTTGTAAGCTTTGTACCAGTCGGTATCGTACTTAGCGAGCTAAAATCAATTGAAAATAAGTTATTAATAGATATAAATCATGTAGATAACACAGTAACAAAATTGTTAGCTGTACAGTCATTGTCGGAGCAAAGCTCATGATAAAAGGCGAAATTAGTTATTCTCGTAGGAGTTTCTTTAAAGTGCCGTTTGCTTTGGTAGCCGGTACAGCATTAGCTACGTACAGCAAACCATCAAATGCAGACCCAATTCAGATTATTGTCCAAGCAATGTCAGAAGCAGCTAAATGGGCTTTAGATGCTGCGATTCAACAAATCGAAGAAATGATGGCAGAAATCTGGAATACGTCGTTTCAAACTGATACCACCAAAGTTGCCAAGGTTGGCGATGGTGTGAACGCTACAAAAATAGAAATTCATAATCAACGTATTTTGCGAGCAACAATGCCAGCCCCGAGAGCATGTGACATGGAACTTGCTATCGATACTAAGCGACAAAGTGACACGGATTTTACTGACTCAGTAGCAAAGACAAAATCGTCTTTTGTGGGAAGCATTTTGTCAGATAAGAGAAGTTATGCTGCGGGGCTAAGAGACCAGTTGCGGTTGAATGACTTTAATTTCGTAAATGCTGACAGTTCAGGCGGTTTAATGTTAAGCCCGAATGCTTTATTCGGTGATTTATCGAGAAAGCTAACTAAGGATGAAGAGTCTACTTACCGAAAAACTGCTACCAATTTAGTTGGTATCGACGGCAATCTTCAAGAAACCCTATCTACTCAAGATGGAATGGCGGGAAAACTAAAAAGGAAAAAGTTCACCCAAAAAGCCAATGCCAAGACAATCGCAATGAGTGTGTTTGAAATTGATATAGCGAACCTTAATTCAGGATCATATACGTATTTTTATCGGCAAATAAATGAAACCTACTACAGTGCTAATTGGCGTGTAGATACAGCATCAGTGGCAGATATAGTCCCATCTGGGATTAATTATTTCAATCAAAATACTATCAAATTGGACTTGCTTGTTAACTTATTAATGTTAAAAGAGCAAACAATGGTTTTAACAATAATTAGAACCCTACAGGAACTAAAATGAGCGAAAATAACATAGATAATTCAGAAAATGTTAAAGCCAATTCAAATGGGTTAGATGAAGAAAACTCAAAAGGACTTTCGACTTATATCGAACAATTGGATGAATTGCAAAATAATAGCACTAAAAATGAATCATCCAGGGAGTTAGGTCAATTAACCGCAATTGTTGCTGGAATGGCTTTATTGATGCAGTCGAATTCTGCTAACGCAGCAAGTTTATCTGACTTAATTAAAAAGTTTGCAGAAGAAATATCAAAGACTTTAACCGATCAGTTAACTCCAATGTTCGAAAACATCATGGCGATATTTTCAGGTGATTGGGGTTCTCTTATGAAGTCAGAAGGAGATAAGACAACTGTCACAATTGCAAAAACTGGAGACTCAATAAACCAAGTAGCAAAAACACTTGAGCAAGAGAGAATTAAGCGTGAAACAGCACCTAGGCCCAATGCATGTGCGTTAGATGAGGCAGCAAGTAATGAACTGGCCAATAAAGAGAAAGCTAAGGTTACATCAGCAAAAGTAAATGAAATAGAAACTAAAAAATATTCTGAAGAAACTCCTTTAGAACAAAAGCCTGGTTGGGCTAAAGTTTCGAAGCTTATAAATACCCCCAATGTTGATATCAGCAAGATATTAAACCCTAGCATTCATACACAAGAAAAGCTTAACCCTAATGAGGTAAAGCAAGCATATGATTATGTCGACATACTTAAAGCAACAGCTAGTGAAGGTGTATCAATTCGTCGACACAATCCAGACATGAGCCAACCCTCACTAATTAAACAAGCAAAAAATGCGAGTAAAATTGCTCACATCGAAATTGCAACGTCAGTATTCTCAGATGACATACAGCGAAAAGCCGTAGTCAACGGCACTGACTCAGAATATTCATTACTACAGAAGCAGATAAATGACACCTATTACAGTGAGGATTGGAGACAAGGTATTAATGGTTTAGCTGCACCAACTCCTCTACTAATAGACCTTGCAATGCAAACTGCTACCACAAATAAGATATTGTTCGACATGGCACAAAACCAAGTCATGCAAAATAAACTACTAGCGTCATTAATTCTAAAATCAAATGAGAGAGGCTAAAATGTCAACAACCATAGAGCAAGATGTCAATAAAATTTCGATTGAAAATGTCGATGATGCTAACTACCTCGATTCACTTAAAGCTCAAATGATAAAAGCTATACCTGAATCGGCTAAATTATTTGAGCCTCGATATGTTAAGGAGTTTGATTGGCAAAAAGAAAAGCCTCATCCTGACGATAAAGAAGCAATAGATGAGCTTGAGTTTAACCGTGAATTGGTAGAGGAAAAAGCATCGAAATCACAGATTAAAACTTTAGCTATTGCAGAATTAATGAATGTATTACTTAGCAAAACTGGGCCTCAGTTTAAAACATCAAAACTTAGAAGTAATTATGATCAAGAACAATTGCTGCTTGATATGGCCCATGAAGCTAAACAATTGGAAGCAATGAATGATTTTGCCAAAGGTAATATAAAAAACCATTTAATGGAAAATGGCATTGATTCACAATCAGCTGTTATAGATGCGTTTAATGAACGAGGCCCAGGTTCGCTTCATGAGTTAACTAAACAATTTGAAGTATCAAGTTCAGGTATGATGGACCTGATGCAAGATTCATCTGCATTATGTGCAAGTAACCCATCAATACCTGACGCCGCACTAGATTCGATTGGAGAGACAATAGACTCCATGGCTGAGAATATGAAGGAAATGCAAGAGACCGTGATCAAGAATGTCATGGAAATGGTCGATGGTATAGTTGCACAATTCAGTAAGAGTTAGGAGGTTTTCATGGGAATTTTCAACAAGGTTGGTAAGTGGATTATAAGGCCGTCTATATTTAATATGACTCCTGGAGCCTCCAACCCTTTTTATGATGCACAAAAAGCCATGAAAAAAATGGCCCGTAATTCAAAGATTGATGTGATGGATCTCAACGATACTGAGGTTGGTCGAAAGCACCAGATCATGGTAACAGAATTAAAGAAGGTACCTGCAGAGAAGCGTATTGAATCAGCACATCTGCAAATAGCATTAGCCTTACTATATGGAATTATTTATATTTTTTCATTGATATTCTTCTTTGGGATAAAAACAGAAGTATTCGAGAAGATATCCACTCCATTTGTGAGAGTGATAAATGATGATTTCGGCTTTGTCTATTATGTTGTGCTTGTTTTTATCACTATCGGAATTTTCTCACATGTAATTAGTTCTCTGTGGCGTGCATCCATTTTAAGAAACCCTGACAGTTCGATTCCATTCCCCATATATTTTTCAAGACCAAAGCTCTGGTTGCGGTCAATCATTGGGGGATCTCATGGAAAGTAAAGACTATGAGAAAGATGCCCAGGATACGCTGGCCATTTTTATATTAATAATTGGTGGAGTGGTCGCTTTACTTTACTTTGTGCCTGAAGTTTACCAATTGCCATGGTTTGTTGTAAAAAAAGTAGAATTATACTTCATAATGGCAATATCATTTTTTGATGCGAACCACCATATTATTAGCGTCAAAATGGCTGAAAATGTAAGCTTTATTGATGAAAAGTTAAGTGAAATACCCATCGGTGATTTTTATTGGTCAGGAATGAACAATACTGATAGGGCAACATTGTTTTTCGGATATATATTCAATGTAGTTTTAATCTTTCTCGGCGCAAAATTAGCTTTTGCAAATAATGAAGTATTTAACAAACGCCATGACTTAGAAAGTATATTAAAAGTCACAAGCCAAATTTGGCGCACACAAAGGTATTTAATCAAATACAACCCATTAGAAATTTCAGGCTACAACGCAACAAAGTCACAATTTAGGGTCAGAGATAAGCCTATACAATACTTAATTGACAATGGGGTGCTGACTTTTGCTAATGATGATTACGCGATAAATAGACAATCACTGCAAGACTTATACAGAAGACAACTCGGTTCTGAGTTCACATCCGTTGATAATTTGCGCGATTTCGAAAAAGTCCTTTTTGCTGCATTTGCAGTAGTATTGTGCAGTATTAATTTAAAATTGAAGAAATTAGAAAAGGTTAAGGACGCTAAGACTGAAGCAGAAAAGTTGTTAGGTGATATGTCATATTATTATAATGATGAATACAGCCTCAAAGATGTCTTAAAATCTACCAATAAGATAATCAAATATGCATTGAAACAAGATGTAATCAAAATATTACTTACGAAACATGCATATAATTCAACATTGTTGAGAGGTATGTTTTTTAAAGTAAGAAAAGCATCAGGCGTATTCCCTGCTTCAGTATTCAGCTTTATTGCTTTAGAGGATAGAGCCCAGTTTGTTTCTTTGTTTGATGAAGGTATGCCTGAGTCATCTGTAGAAACTTATGCAATAAGCACAAATTGTATGTATGAAATCCAAACAAACAGGAAATGCTTGATTATTCATACAACAAGAATGGAAAAGTATATTGATATTTATCTAGCAAGATCTAAGTATACAAAGAAAAAAGCACTATTAGCAAAATCTGATAGTGAAACAGGGGAAATTAAAAACGTGTCAGTTTTGTAGTCAATCACTAGGACTTATAATGGTCTATAAGTCCTAGTTATTTATATTAATTTAAGGTGTCAACGACTTTCAATGTATAAGTGTCAATAATTGAACCGGTAGGTAGAACTGTAAGAAATGTGATTCTATTCACTCCTGAATCAGAGGGCTCTAGCAAGCTGACATGATTCCCGCGAAACTCACTTTGTAAAGTTACTTTAACTTCTTCTAAAGAGTTGCAAGGTATCTTTTTAGTAAATTTCTTAATCAAAAACAATGATTTTTTCACAGTAGATCCTTATAGCCCAAAATTTAGGGCATCTTTTTTATCCTGATTTTCATCGTACATATCTTGCAAGTTCAATTCTTTAGTCATATTGATAGCATGAACTTCTGCGTAATTGCTGACGGCTTTTTTAAATCTAGGGTCAAAATCACGTTCACGACAGATAAATACGATTGGCGGCAAGTCTTCATCCAAATTCGATTCCTCCGGCGCGGTAGCTTCAAGGTCTGTTAGATAAATTATTCCACCTGGATTTAATCCATTTGATTGTTTTCTACAATGTTCCAATGCAGTGTTGATTGGTCCTGTGAATTCAGTACCCCCATTACCGCAAACATCAAGATTGTTTACACAATCATCGATTGTTTCCTTAGTCAGTAACACAGGCTTTCCACGAATAGCAGTGTCTGCCGAATAAACCCATACTCTGGCTGAATCATCCTCCTCAACCATGCCAGCGGCGATTGAAAAGAACTCGACCATGGTGGCTTTATCGCCATAAAGACTGCCGGAAGAATCAACAATAATTATAGTTGGGAGAGTTTCTATTTCTCGAGGCTGCATACTTTCTTCATAAATAGCATAATCAACACCCATTGTGGTTGGGTCTTGGAAAAATAGATCTGTAGGCATATCTGCATCCATTTGCCACTCTTCCCCATCGCCCACTATGATATCTCTGATGACAGATTCAATTTTCATTTGAGGCTTTTTAAGTTCACCTAATGAATAACCGACAGCCTCTTCGATATGCTGGCCGGGCATTTTGTCTGAAAATGGATTATTACGTCGTATATCTTGAATTCGTTGAAATGATTCTAATACTTGATCTTGGAAACGGTCTTTTACTTCTTGAATTTGGGCAGGAGTAGCATCTTTATTTAAACCCAATTTATCAAGTACTCCATCAAGATTATTTGCCTTCAATGTATTAATAAAATCCTCAAGCTGCATTGTATGGTTCATATCACTGTTCGGCGTTTTAACGAGCTGGCCTAAATTACCATATTGTTCAAGGTTCGGAATTTTTGGGTTGAATACATGCTGATGCTGGCCACTTTGAGGTTGGCTGCTTTGAGGCTGGCCACTATTAGGCTGACCACTTTGAGGCTGACCACTATTAGGCTGGCTACTATCAGTCTGGCTACTATCAGGCTGGCTACTATCAGGCTGGCTACTATCAGG
>TARA_R110002033_G_scaffold166332_2_pt1 | contig 36575 bp, 51 predicted proteins | sample TARA_R110002033 | Tara Oceans TARA_R110002033 (sample SAMEA4397051) | marine metagenome | biome: Polar Biome; feature: [SRF] surface water layer (ENVO:00010504); material: water (ENVO:00002006), including particulate matter (ENVO:01000060) such as... | depth 5 m
AGTTACTAAAAAGCCTCACTTTTTTAAGTGGGGCTTTTTAGTTTTGGGCTTACTCGCAAAACTCTCGCAAAATACTCGCAAAACCTCCTATCAAATATAGCAACTTAAGCACATGCCTGATGAGTTCTTAAGCTTTAAATATTGGGCAACGAAAGTAGCTTTAGATTGCATTTATTTGACTGTTTGAGGGTCATTGTTACATTGTAATTAATAGAGAGTCTGGGGGGGCTTCGGAAAAAGGTAACATTGGTAACCTTTAAAGAAAATCAAATATAAACATTTGAAATTAATAATAATATTAAAACTAATAAAGGTAACATTTATAGTAACTAAATAGTAATCATATTACCTTTTAAGATAGTAATATCCTGCATTTAAATAATTCAACAAATTCATTGACTTAATAATATATTACCTTTTTGGTTACCTTCTATTACCTTTAAAAGGTAACCTCTATAAATCATTATAATCAACAGTTTACGAATTGCTTTTACACGCAATTACACATGTTACCTTTTTCCGAAGCCCCCCATACCTCCTCAGCTTTTCATCTTGATGGAGAATTCAATTGTGCAAACTAGTTTTTGCGTAGTTTTGCGTTATTATTCACTAGGTTGATTAACTACTGCACCCTGCTTTAGGCCTTGATATTGTCAGCTGCATGATTGCGTTTTTTTCACCCCATAAAGCGCGCAGGCGTGGCGTGGGTCTGACGGCGCGCCAAAGGATAACGTTGGGTGTTTTTATCTAGCGGTATGAAGTACGGTGATCTATAATTTGATTTATTAATCTATGAAATTTAAAAGGAGTTAAAATGAGAAGATGTGTATGGATGTTATTTGTTGGATTTAGTTTATTGTTTAGCGTTTCGAGTAATTCTGCATCTCTCAATGATGGAGGATATGTTGGGTGTGTTAGTGAAGATTACTTGGATCAATTCATATCTGCAGCCGTGAAAAATGACAGCAATGCAATGGATTACTTATTGAAAAACTATCGATGTGTTCCTTTGAGTAGTAAATTTGAGATTAGTATTCTAGATAGCGGATTCTCAACAGTTCAAATCCGAGTATATGCAGGTGGTGATGCTGTAGAACTTTGGACAGTCAGAGAAGCGGTTAATAGATAAATTAAAGGCTTGGTTAATGACCAAGCCTTTTTTTATTATTGATTTACAGCCAGCTGATACGGCTTAAAGCGGATTATCTCTTCACCAGCCCAGTCGTTGATGGCTAAGAGTGATTGGCGAATACAATCCAGCTCGTTAGCATCAAATACCTGTGCTGCCTTGCCAGCATCACCAAAGCCGCCGGTATTGTTGGGCACAATCCCCATTAGTTGAGGCGGTACGCGGTGCGATGCCAGCTGGTCGTCACGGCTCACGTTCTTAATACTCAAAAACTCATCATTAGCGGCGACTTCTGCCACTGGGATTAATTTGATCCCATCCTTATTGCCACCTGGTGCATGCAGAAATAGATTGCGGAAGTTGCCAGGGCCCTTGCTGTTTTTTAAGGCTTCTCGCAACTTGGCGACGTCTGTCTCATTCACGGTTGAGTCGGTGAGGTGCATGATAAATCCGGCATGGCTACCGTTCTCATAGTATCGACGTCTAAATAGTGTGGCGCTTTCATTTAATAGTGACGAGTTCATACTGGCCACATAATCGGGGATACCATAAACTTCTTGGTTTAGGTCTGGATCTTTTACATGAAAGATTGATGCTTCTGGAAACTCCATTTCCTCGTGAAAATTAGGTACCCACCAATACTGATTAGGTTTAATGCCTACTCGAGTATATTTGGCTGGTGAGGCTTGATACTTCAATGCACCACCAAGGCGATTCTTAATGACTTGCACATAGGCATTATCAAAAACCAAATAGTCGAGCACAATGGCGGAAAAGTCATACAGACTGAGCTTAGGATGCGGGATAAAACAACTTTTTAGAATATTGCGCTTTACCTGAATAGCGCTGGCATGATGCACAGAAGCACGATAAATGCGGCTAAGGCCAGTCAAGGAAAGCGGCGGCTCGTAGTATTTACCGTTAGACATGGCCTCAAGATAATCGAAGATCTCACGCTGGCTAAGCACAGGCATGGGGTCGCCAAAGGTAAAGGTCTCAATTCGTTGCTCTTGCTGTTGTTGCGGTTTGGCTGCCATAGTTCGAGCCTTTCTATATTTTGCCATTAGTCGTAAATCTCCAACGTCGATGTACTGGTGCCGCTGGTATCCAACGGTTCATTGTAAAGTGCATGCATTGCTGCCCACGCGATATCGGCGTGGCTAATTTCTTCGCTACGGGCGGATTCATAGGTAACTTGTCTACCGCTAGCGGTCAGGGTTTTGCGAATGCTCATAAATGCCTGGGCGAGGTCGGTCCAACCTGCGTCATATTCCAAGCGGCCTTTGCTGATCACGTCATACGCCTTGATCACCATCTGACTTTTCAGCACAGGGTTGTAGAGGAATGGCGTGACCTGTGGGAAAAACTTTTTCACAAGTTGATAAACAGCCTCACCCAGCCCCGTGGTATCAATGCCGATAAACGTCACGTTATATTTATTGGTGATATCTTGAATCGCCTTAGCCTGTGCCTCAAAGTCCATCCCGTTCCAACGGTGTTTTTCTATCACGCGAAATTTGCCGCCTGGTACAGCAGGTGGGCAAATAACAATGCAACCAGCACTGTCACCTTTACCGCCTTTGTTGGGGTCATAACCAATCCATACTTCACGGTGCGCCAAAGGTCTTGGCGTAAAGGGTTTGTAGTCTGTCCAAACTTCCCACGAATCAACCATACAGCGCTGCATCATCACCATTGGGAATACCGACATAGTGTCGTCTATAAACTCACACATCAGCAGATTTGAATACTCGTCGGGACTGTATTCTAAGTGCAGGGTATCGGGGTCAAATAAGTTGCAACCCTTACGAATGGCATCATCAACTGTAACCACTTGCCGCCACTGGCCGTCTTCACACTTACGACCATTCGATAAGGCGCGATGGCTAACATCAACCTCAATGCGGTCAGCTTTTGGACGCCCACGGTTAAACAGCGCACCAGTCCAAAATGGGTAGGCGTCGTGGGTAATCGATGACGGGGTAGAAATATAGGTTTGGCGCCATTGCGCATGCAGTGCCATGCCTGAGGCAACTTTGCGGAACTCTTGAAACTTGTGGATCCAGAAGTACTCATCAAGATAGAGATTGCCGTGATAAGACTGAGCTGTTCTGGCATTGGTGCCCAAAAAGTACAGAATGGCACCATTGTGCAAAACAATCGGGTCGCCTTTGAGCTCAATCTCGGTTACATCCTTGACGAACTGAATGATGTACTGCTTAAAAACATGGGCCTGTGCTTTACTGGCCGACAAAAAGATTTGGTTACGGCCCGTGACTAGGGCATCAATAATAGCCTCATGGGCAAAAAAGTAAGTCGCGCCAATTTGACGAGATTTTAAGATGTTGCGAATACGCTGAGTTAGTCCTGCGGTGTACCATTCCTTTTGATAAGCAAACATCGAGCCTTGGAACGCCTCAATCAGCTTTTCCAAATCCTCTTCGCTAACATGGTTCTTCACCGGCTGCTTTTTAGGTCCCGCATTACGGTTTTGCACATTCGGATTAAGGTCTGATTCATTGCCGCCATTGTTATAGCGAGTAATTCGGGCAATACGCTCCAACTGCCTACCGAGCAGGTCTATCTCTTTAAAATCCTTACCGTCTTTATCTTCTTTGTTGATGAGCTGCAGCATGCGCATTTCAAGTGCAGAGTCCACCCTATCAATAGGTTTAGCATCTTCCCAGGCATCGCGTTTCTTCCAACTCGACACCGTACTTTCAGGCAGCTGCAAGTGCAGGCTTATCTCGCGGACATGCCAGCCTTGCCAAAAAAGGTTCTTGGCATATTGGCGTTGGTTACTTTCAGGATTCATTTTCATGGCGCCAGTGTAAATAGGCCAATAACTAAAACCCTGCTGTTTAAGCGGTATCGGTTTCCTTATACCGCCCGAAGCCCTTGCCCATCAAGCCCTTGCTCTTGACCATACAGGCAGCAGTTAACAGACCTCATTCAACCCCAAAGGGCGACAAAATGGCTAAGAAATCAAAATTTTTCCGTGTATTTACTGAAGGACATACTACCGATGGCCGTATCGTTGAGCGTCAGTGGATCTTGGACATTGTAGAAACCTATAACTCAGCAAAATATGGTGCACGTATTTGGATGGAGCATATTCGTGGTATGACTCCAGATAGCCCATTCAAAGCTTATGGTGATGTATCAGCAGTAAAAGCTGAAGAAGTAGATGGCAAATTAACCCTGTTTGCGCAAATAGCACCTACGGATGAACTGATTGCCATGAATCAGAAAAAACAAAAAATCTATACAAGCGTTGAAATCGACCCTGACTTTGCTAAAACCGGTAAATGTTATTTGACCGGCTTGGCAGTAACAGACTCTCCCGCATCCCTTGGCACTGAAATGCTGGCGTTCTCAGCAACCTGTAAAGACAGCCCACTTAATTCACGAAAGCAACGACCAGAAAACCTCTTTACCTCATCAGTCGAAGTTGATTTTGAATTTGAAGAAATCAACGACGAGCCAGGACTGTTTGCAAAAGTCAAAGCTCTGCTAGGTAAAAACAAAGCCGAAGCAAAAACAGACTTTGCTGATGTGCATCTTGCCGTTGAGGAAATAGCTCAAGCAGTGGCTAATGCTGAAACTCAATTTGGCACCAAAGTCACCAAAGGCATTGAGGATTTGACTAAGCTGCAAACTGATTTTAATGAGCTCAGCACTCAATTCACTGCGCTAAAGACCCAACTTGAAAAAGAAGAGCCACTAGGCCAACGACGCTCACCAGCAACCGGTGGCGACAACAACATAAAAACCGATTGCTAAGGAGCAAACATGCGCAATACCACCCGTACACTTTTCAATAATTATTTAGGCCAAGTGGCTACGCTAAATGGCGTAGAAACAGCGACAGCAAAATTTACTGTCGAGCCTAGCGTTCAACAAACTCTAGAAACACGAATGCAAGAAAGCTCGCAGTTCTTGGGTCAAATCAACATAGTGCCAGTCACCGAAAAGTCAGGTGAAAAGTTAGGTCTAGGCGTTAGCGGTACCATTGCCGGCACCACTGACACAACTCAAGGCGACCGCCAAGCCATTGACCCAACAGATTTAGATAAGCTGGGATATGACTGTACTCAAACTAACTTCGATACTGCACTGCGTTATGCCAAAATCGATATGTGGGCTAAATTCCCTGATTTTCAGGCAAGAGTTCGTGATGCTATTTTGAAGCAGCAAGCACTTGATCGCATTATGATTGGCTTTAACGGTAAAACCCGTGCCGCAACATCAAACCGAGCAAACAATCCTTTACTGCAAGATGTTAATATTGGTTGGCTTGAAAAAATCCGCTTACATGCACCGCAGCGCCATATGGATGAAGTAGTCGATGAATCTGGCAAGATTGTCATCGGTACCGATTATGCCAACCTCGATGCGTTGGTATACGACATGGTTAACAACATGATTGATCCTTGGCACCAAGATGACACCGAACTGGTTGTTATTTGTGGTCGTAAATTACTTGCCGACAAGTACTTCCCCATCATCAACAAAGACAACGCCCCAACTGAAACAATGGCCGCTGACATGATAATCAGCCAAAAACGCATTGGTGGCTTAGGTGCTGTCCGTGTACCACACTTCCCCGCCAACGCTTTACTTATCACACGTATGGATAATTTAAGCCTGTATTGGCAAGAAGGTGCACGCCGTCGCAGCGTCATCGACAACCCTAAACGTGATCAAATTGAAAACTACGAATCATCTAATGATTCATACGTAGTTGAAGATTTCGGCTGTACAGCTTTTGCTGAAAACATTGAGTTTGGAGCATAACTATGTCATCACCAGCCCATAAGCGCTTTCACGGCGTCTTGGCGGCAGCGCGGGGAACGGACTCCCCTTTAAGCGCTCGCTCAGAAAACACCTATGAGCTTATGCTCATGCAGCTAACTGAGCACCGCCGCATCTTAAAAACAGTGCAAGCCCTGGCGCGTAAGTTACAGGCTAAATCTCAATTTCTACCTGAATACGATGCCTATATCGACGGCACAATTAAAGGTAACAGTGGTGTACAAGATGAAGTATTTGTCACCGTTCTGTTGTGGCATATCGATGTCGGCAATATCGACCGTGCGATAGAGCTGGCCGCATACGCACTTAAGCATGATTTGGTTATGCCTGACCGCTTTGAGCGCAATCTGGCTTGCACCATTGCCGAAGAAATTGCCGAAACAGCCGCGCGTGTGATTGAAACTGAAACCCCAGTAAAAAGTGAACAATTACAGGCTGTGCTTGAGTTAACGGCTGAGTGCGATATGTACGATGAAGCCCGCGCCAAGCTGTGGCGTCAACTAGGTCAAGCCTTTGAGTCTGAAAGTGAGCTTGAAAAAGCACTCGATGCCTATCAACAAGCACTGGCCCTAAACGATAAAGTGGGTGTGAAGAAGTTTATCGAGAAAGTCACTCGTGATCTTAAGAACGCCGACAAACAAACAACCGAAAGCACTGAGTCCTCTGAATAACAAGGCAGTGCTGGTTAACCGAGCGACCCTCGCAACCCGTGCGGCGCTGGCCAAGTAGCGTTATCCAATTTCACTACTTAAGCCAGCCCACCGCACAACCTAGCCGCAAGCAGGTAAACATGAGTTTTATCGCCACAGCACCAAGCAGCGCACCAAAAACTATCACTAACAGTGAGTTTTGGCCTGATATTGATTTAGCCAAATTACGAGACGCTATGCGCCTTGATGGCACTGTGACAAATGAACGACTTGAGCACGCAGTCATCAATGCAGCACTGCAGGCAAACAGTGACCTCAAGGATTGGCGTATCGGGCAGCAAATCTTGGGCTTTGAAGGTTTAGAACAGGTGCCAGCCGAGCAAATCAATGGCCAAAGCATCTATTTACAACTGTACTTACGGGCTGTTTATTGTGTGGCCAAAGCCAATCTTATTGAGCGCTATAGTGATTTTGATAGCACAGCCAAGGGGCTAAAGGCAGGTGAAGTGCTTAGCGATAGCGTTGATGATCTTCGCCGTGATGCACGCTTTGCAATTCGCGACATGTTAGGGGAAAGCCATGTCACGGTGGAACTGATTTAATGAGCAGTTTGCAGTCAATACGTAGCATAGAGGGCGATACTATCGATAAAATTTGTTATCGATATTTAGGTGTTACAAGTGAGATAACCGAGCAAGTGCTAGACGCTAACCCACAACTTGCCACCCTCGGGCCCGTATTGCCAAACGGCACGCTGGTACTTCTTCCTGTGCAGGTGGCCGCGCCGACACAGTCAAACTTTATTCAATTATGGGATTAATGATGAGCGAACCAATTTCAGCGACATCAGCCACATCTGCAGTCGTTACCGCCAGTGTTCTCACGTTAGTGCCAGGAGCTGAACCTGCAGTCATGATCGGCGCGTTTACCGGTGCAGTGTTGTTCATTATTTCAAATGACGCCGCGGGTAATTACCAGCGTATCGGATTATTTATTGTGTCCTTTTTGGGCGGCGTACTGTGCGCCAATTGGGCCGCCAATGCTTTGAGTGCATTACTGCCAGATGCATTGCAGGTCAATGTGGGAATGGCGGCATTAATTTCATCCGCCTGTGTTGTACGTATGTTGCAGTATTTTATGAAGTTAACTAACAACCCAGAAAGTTGGCTCAATGCCCTACGTGGGCTCAGGGGGAAATAATGCTAACCATCAACGCCATTATCTGCAGTCTGATTGTGTTGCGCCTGGCTTTGTTTGTACGAACAGGGCGGCATCGAATCGTTATCAGTATATGCGCCTATCTAATTACTGTCGCAGCAGGTGTTGAGGTCATTCTCACTGTGTATGGCGTCGCCACAGCACCAAGTTATGCGGAGGTATTTTTAAAAGCCATGCTGTGCATTGCCATTTTTCAAGCCCGGGGCAATGTTGCACATCTTCTGCAACCTAATTCAAGACTAGGTACCTCCACAAAAGAGCAAAACGGGAAATTTGGACAATCAATTCCTCCTAGACCCAAATATCTTGGCCCAAAACCATCAGAATTAAAAACCAAACATAGGTAATCGACATGACACTAAAAAAAGGCAGTAATGGCTATCAGGTCCGTGATTTACAGCAACGACTCAATACAGCCGGTGCATCACTAACCGTCGATGGCTGGTTTGGTGACGCAACACAACAGGCCATCGAGCAATACCAGGATAAACACGATTTACCTAAAACAGGTTATGCCGGTATCAGAACCCTAGCATTACTCGCCGGTGAAAGTCGCAGTAAGTTTATTCAAAACTCGCAATTAGCCTCCGCCGCGACAGCGCTTGGGGTCTCGTTTGCTGCTATGTCCAGCGTGGCTGAAGTAGAATCAAACGGCTTTGGCTTTTTTGCCTGCGGTAGACCCGCCATTTTATTTGAACGACATGTCTTTTATCGCCAATTAAAAGAGCTTAATCCCACAATGGCTGCAGAAATGAGCGCTAAACACCCAAATATTTGCAACCCAGCCCGTGGCGGCTATACCGGCGGTAGTGGTGAATATCAACGCTTCGCTATCGCTTATCAGCTCAATCCTGATGCAGCTATTTGTGCCTGTAGTTGGGGTATGTTCCAAATAATGGGTTTCCATTGGCATCATTTGGGGTATGACTCTGCCCAGGCATTTAAACAGGCAATGGAAGTGTCTGAAGGTGAGCAACTCAACGCATTAGTGCAATTTATTAAAGCAGATTCCGTGTTACATAAAGCTTTAAATACTCGTAAATGGGCGGACTTTGCCAAGCGCTACAACGGTCCCGCCTATAAAGAAAATGACTACGACATTAAATTAGCCCGAGCTTATCAGCAGTTCAACGTAAAAAAACAACCTAAAGGTGCTGATGATGCTGTCGCTGCTTAGTCGATTAGTACAGCCCTTTGCCGGTTATTTAATGATTGCCGCCATAGGAATTTGTATCACTATGGCGGGACTCATCTACTTTCAGAATACAAAAATAGACAAATTACAGTTACATCAGGGGGCTTTGGTACAGTCATTAACCCAAACATCGCAGTCGTACTTCAATTTAAAACAAACAGCAGATGAAAATCAGCAGGCGCAAGCACTCTTGCGTCAACAGCTCGCCAGCGTGAGTAACATAAGTCGATCTCGACACCATAAAATAGAGGAGCTAAAAAGTGAACTTAGTGATGTTAAAGCATGGGCTGATACTCTGCTGCCTAGTGCTATTAACCGGTTGCACCAGCGCCCCGCCCTTAGTGGCAGTGCAGAGTACCGTCGCTGGTTGTCCACTCGTGATCCCTTGTCTGTTGCCGGCCAGCAATCCAATCAACAACCAAGGGATAAGCAGTGAGCTCGATACCTGCGAAACGGCTTGGCATGATTGCGCTGCACAAGTCGATATGATTATTGACTGCCAAAATAAGCAACAAGCCAGGGCAGCCAGTCAAAAAAAAGGGGCTAACAATGAATAAGCCAGCACAACTGCGCGAACTACTCTCTCGCCATGTTCCCCATTTGCAGCGCAATCCTGATTGCCTGCACGTTTTCATCGAGAACGGCAATATCGTTGCCACCGGTGCAGGGCAAAACCTCAGCTTTGAGTACCAATTTAACTGTGTATTAATCGTGACTGACTATGCCGCTCATGCTGATACGCTCATTGTGCCGATACTCGGCTGGCTGGCCACACAACAACCAGAGCTATTATTTAATCCTGACAAACGTGAAACAGGCTTTAAATTCAAAGCAGAAATTATTAATCACACCACATCAGACATTGAAATTGTATTGGCATTAACCGAGCGAGTTAAAGTGGTTGCAGGTGATGACATGCAACTAGAAGTAACCCACTTACCAGAACCAATATTTAACGACGAAGCTATCGATTGGACGTTATACACCAACGGGATTGAAGTGCTATGGCCACCGACGACTTAAGCCAGTTAAATGAACTTTTTGATGGGTTAATACAGCAATTATCACCCGCTGCACGTAAACGGTTGAGCCGTGATATATCAAGACGATTACGAACAAGCCAGGCGCAGCGAATTAAACAAAACAAAGCTCCAGACGGTTCAGCGTTTGAGGCTCGAAAACCTCAGCCTGTGTGGGCAAAAAAACTTGGTTCTATCAAAAAGAAACTGATGTTTCAAAAGATTATCAGGCAAAAATACCTAAAAGCTCAGCATTCATCATCAGCAGTCACAGTCGGTTTTACGGGGTTTATTTCACGGGTGGCAAGTGAGCACCAATATGGTTTAAGGGGACGGATAAACGAGCGAATATCTACTCAATATCCGCAGCGTGAATTGTTGGGGTTTACGGTTGATGAACAGGACATGATAGAAGATACTATCGTTAGGCATTTAGCGTTTACCCAGTTTTAAATACCTATATAGCCAACGTCTGAAATACAAAATAAACTCATGAAAAATGCTATTCATCAATAGTTCATTTGGAGCCATTTGTAAGTCTCTAGCTAAACCATGCACGAATATCTTTAACCTCACTCCGTGCAGCAATGGCATAAAAGGCATTAGATAATTCAGAAAACTCGACCATTGGAACTTTGACATCAAGGCTAATGCTAGGGTGACACCAATACTCTGACGGCATTATGGAAACTTGTCTTCGGCATACAAATGGACGTACCGAATAGATAGAGCATTTATCATCGATTAAGAACGTGCAAGGAGATCCATGAAAATCAGGCTTAGAAGTTAAAAACAAATTCTTTGTTATTACTTTACCTGTATGAATGGAAATGATCTGGGCTTCGTGCTCAGTGATTGACACATTAATCTTACAGCAGCTTCCACAACCGGCTTTGCATAATGTGATTGGCGCTAATTTAGAGGTTAGCTCATCTGCCAATTTGAATAACTGCTGTAATTTATTAATGTCGCTATCTGAACTTTTTGCTTGCTTCTTTGCTATCTTATTTTCTTTTACTGACAGTTTTTTTGAAATCAAGGTCTGCAGCTTAGCAACATTCTTTTGTGCTGCTTTCTCATCTTCCGTCAAATTTCTCATTTTTCCTCCGTGAAGTATAGTGACTAGCCTTGCTGCAGATTTAGAGTTGCTCAACAGCACAAAGGGAGCTAATACCCCTTGTTAGTTATTAGTACGCTTAAGTCCATATTGAGCAAACACATCATCTGCTCCCCAAAACTTTGTTTTGTCAGTCCAATAATATGAAACTTGGACTTGAATGTTATTTTCCGAGATAATTTCAGGATCACTGACACCGTCTATCGACGATAAAGCGTTTAGTGCATCGGTTCCTAGTGTTTGTTGAGATAAAAACCCCATTATTTCGTCACGCTCTAATGTAATGCTATGTTTTGACATACGGCACCTATCTATTTAACGTCAGCTTATAATACTGACATATATACAATTAAACTCAAATACAGCGCCTATTATTAACATGGTAAAAAGGTACTGAAATTCTATTTTTAGACAGTCAATTTTTGAAGCGTTTACGTGCAATTATTAACTAATAATACCAAGCTCTTTTTCTATCAGCATTTTCAGTTTCGTTGGGAGTTTTTTAGGTGGTATTTTACAAAACTCATTTCTCGTAGTTTGAGCATATTGATGAATTGCCCATATAACATATTGTTTTTTATAACAGCCATGTTTGTTACGGGTATAAGTTGTAGCGACTTTCCAAAGTTCCTCATATGTCAGAACATCTTGACGAGAGTTGGGTTCATGCCAATTATACCTAGCGCGGTAATTATCAAAAAATCTCAGAAACTTGTTTTCCAAGTTGGCATCGTTATACGCAAGAAGCAAACTAAACTGATTATCTTTGAAACTTCTTCTTAAGTTAGTCGCTTTAATCCTTTCTGCTAATTCTGCGTTTGTTCTACCGATTTTCATATAGCGCTTATCTTTGCTTATGAGAAAGTAAACCCAGCCATTACGCGCCCGATAGAAGTCAGACAAATCATAGATAACTTTTGGTTTCATTGAGTCTCTATTACCACCTAAACTTTACCGGAATTAAATTTAGTTATTATTTTTATATTGTTAACAATGTAGATGAAAAAATCTAGATACTCTCAATTTGCTACAACGTAAACAGTTATCTTGGTTTTATATAACAATGAATTGAGCAACAATTAGTTTTAAAATGTCTTATTTTCTGCATCTTGCGCTATAACTTCCAAGATACCACCCAAAGCCTTTGCGGCTAGCCATACAACTGGCAACCATAGCCGCATGAACACTGCCGCAGCCATAGCTGAACTTACACGCCGTATCGATAACCTTTTACGCATTGGCACAGTTGCCGAAGTAAAGGGCGATTCATGCCGAGTAAAAACAGGCGAGTTACTTACCCAGTACCGGCCTTTTTTTACCCGACGTGCAGGCTCGGCAAAAACCAGTTGGCGCCCCACGATTGGCGAGCAGGTTATGTTGTTATCGCTTAGCGGTGATTTGACTAATGCCTACATATTGCCGGCACTCTATAGCGATGAAAATCCCGAGCCTGACGATAACGACCACCGCGACCGCACCATCTATCCCGATGGCGCCGTCATTGAATATGACCCAGATACTAGTGCGCTTAAAGTCAGCGGCATTAAAACCGCAACCGTGCAGGCTAGTGAGTTAGTCACTATCAACTGCCCTAACTCGGTCTTTACCGGCAATGTGAGAGTACAGAAAAAGCTAACAGTGGATGAAGGTGCAGCAGTCACCGGCGTCATTAGCCATAACGGCAAAATGACGAACTCTGGTGGTGTCAGCATTGACGGTATTGAATTTGGCACCCATAAGCATGGTGGTGTCGATACTGGCCCCGGAACATCTGGAGGCCCTCAATGAGCGATACTTTAGCTAAAAAAGCGAACTGGCAAGGCATGAGCCGCTTTACCGGCCAAAGTGTCAGCGAGGCACAACACATCACCCAAAGCATTCAGGACATTTTAACCACACCATTGGGCTCGCGTGTGATGCGCCGTGACTACGGTAGCGCGATTTTCGAGCTTATCGACCAGCCCCAAAACGCAGCGGTAAAGCTGCAAATAATGGCCGCAGCTGTTATCGCACTCACCCGCTGGGAGCCGCGTATTCGCATCACTGAGATTGACGTTATCGCAGGAGATCTAAGTGGACGACTGCAATTTAACTTGGTGACAGACCGCATCGATAGCAATCGCACACAATCGAGTCACCAACAATCTTTTGAGGCCACCTATGCCTGAGCTAATCGACCTATCTAAGGTCCCTGTTCCCGACATTATTCAGCCGCTGAACTTTGAGCAGCGTTTTGCCGAACTCAAACAAATCCTAATTAATATCGATGAACGCTATCAAGATGTGGTGGCACTTGAGTCAGATCCTATTACTAAGTTACTGCAAGTGTTTGCTTATCGCGAAATGCACTTGGTTGCTCAAGTTAATGATGCGACTCGCGGCAATATTTTAGCCTCATCAACAGGCAATGATCTTATTGCTTTAGGCTCACGCTATAACTTAACACCACTGGTTATCCAGGTTGGTGACAACAGCGCAGTACCGCCTATTCCTGAAATTTTAGAGGATGAGCAATCATTTAAGCGCCGCGTGCAAATGGCGTTTGATGGGCTGAATACCGCCGGCAGTATTGATGGCTATGTTTTTTTTGCATTGGGCGCCGATGGCCGAGTCGCCGATGCGAGTGCGGTCAGTCCTGACCCCTGTGAAATGGTGCTGACAATTTTATCTATTGAGGGCGATGGTATTGCAAGTGCCGATTTACTGACAAAAGTTCGAGCATATTTCGGTCTAAGTGCTGACGGATTATCTCAATCACCTACTCCGTCAAAGGTAAGGCCTCAGGGCGATAGAGTCACCATTCAATCAGCCGAGATCATTAATTATAACGTAGAGGCTCAATTACAAATATTGCCAGGGCCTGATTCACAAGTTGTGTTGGCTGCGGCCAATCAAGCTTTAGCACGCTACCAAAATGAGCAGCGGCGCCTAGGTGCAGATATTACCCTTTCTGGCATATATAAAACCTTGCATCAAAATGGCGTTAACAACGTCAGCTTAATCAGCCCTGCTGCTGATGTAATGATACTTGACCACCAAGCAGCGTATTGCACCAATGTTGACATCTCAATCGGAGGCGTGGGTGAATAATATTGCCTCATCGTCATTACTGCCACCTAACGCTTCAAAGCTTGAGCGTGATATCGAGCAAGTGATCGCCAGCTCGCTGGATTTACCCTTGTCGATTGCTGACCTGTGGGACCCGTTTCGTTGTCCGTTGTCATTACTACCTTGGCTCGCATGGGCCTACTCAGTCGATCAGTGGGAAGACAGTTGGCCCGAAAGCGTGAAGCGACAGGTTGTTAATGATGCGTTTGAAATTCATCGCTACAAAGGCACCCCGTATGCAGTGCAGCAGGCACTTAACAGTCTAGGGATTAAAACTAATATCATCGAATGGTGGGAGCCCAATGGCAGTAATGTGCGTGGCACGATGAAAGTTAATGCGCTAGTTAAAGACAAAGGCATAGACCTCAGTGATTTAATCCAGATAACAAATGCGATTACGTCGGCAAAACGTGGGGTGATACACGCTGTCATTCGCACTGTCTTTCAGTCATCAGCAGAGATTAATCATGCTGCAATTACGTTATCGGCACAGATAACCGAAATTAGTTACTACACCTTATCCGAACTTAATTCAGAAGGTTTGTTTTCAGTTGTTACTGGCAGCTTTTCTGCATCAACCGTCACAGTGGAGGCCATTAATATATGAGCCAGTTTTTTACAATTTTAACCCTAAGTGGTGCGGCGGCATTAGCCAATGGCATGGCATTGGGACAAGCGATTAACATCACCACCTTTAAAGTGGGTGATGGCGGTGGCTCTGCTTACGATCCCACTATTGAACAACTAAAAGCCAGTACCGCGTTGGTTAATCCCGTGTATACCGGCGCCATTAATGAGCTACAGCAAGACTCTGACAATCTAGCCAGATACTACGTCGAAGGCGTTGTACCCGTAAATATCGGCGGGTGGACCGTGCGCGAAGTCGGTTGGTTTTTAGAGAACGGCGAGATGTTTGCAGTAACAAAATTTCCGCCAAGTTACAAATCAATACCTGCGGATGGTGCAGCAACAGAACTACCGATTCGTACCTATTTGGCTATCGGCTCTGATACTAATGTCACCCTTAAAATTGATCCAACGGTTGTGCTGGCTACGCGAAATTTTGTTAACCATGAAGTGAGTACATTAGAAGCCGCGCTCGCATCACATGTGCATAAAACTTTAATTCGCAATCCTGCAACTAACTTACTGATTGTTGCAGGGCCTCAACATCAAACAATTGTTTATGACGATGGCATATCAAAAACACTCAAAATCGATGGTTCAAAATTAAACGTTGGCGATGTCATTGAAGTTCAAAAATCAGCATTGTTAGGTCGCATAGATATAACAAATATTGCGGGAATTATTGAGCTTTCATCAACGATGACAGAATCAAGTCATTACTATCCCGAGGGTAAAACAGCAACGTTGTTTTTTGAGTGTATTGGCGCTAATAAATTAAAGTACAAAGGAAAACTATAATGAATTTAAGTGAACTAGATTCGAGCGCCGGCAGCATAGGCGTTGAATTAGATGACCCCACTCTAATGTGGAAATCAACAACGGCTACATCAAAGTCACCAGAATATCCGACAGTTAAAGTATCGAGCTTAAATCTTACAGCTAACTTAGCAGAAGCCATTAATATTAAAATCCCTGACGGAAAAAAGGCCATTTTATTATCTGCGTCTATTGCAATGAATGCGACGTCGGGAATTAAGGTGCAATTAGAGCTAGATGGCGTTTTGCGTGTAAATGAAACAAACGCAGGACAACAACCAGGTTATGGGATTTCGTTATTAGGTGTTGGTGTAACTAGTGGTTTGGTGTTCACAACGGGCAGTGATGGGCTAGGCAGGCCAAATAACATTGCAAATGTTGTTTTCCGTGACAGGTTGATTATCAGAGCATCCGAACCTAACACAACCAATGCGACTGTCGCAGTCACTTACATTCTTGTAAAAGGATAACTTATGCAGAAAATAGAACGAAACGGCGTGGTTATTACGACTCAATCAAACGCCATATTCAATGATGTTTTTAACGATGTAATCGACGTTACAGAACGCATTCGCGTGATTACTACAGGTGCTATGCAAAGTCGTTTTACGCTTGATGAAGAAGTCGCAATTGTTGACGGCACAGATGGTAGAGCAAAAGTATTTCGCGACAGATTGTTAAACGCTAAATGTGCGGACTTAGATTTTGACGAACTAAAATATGGCGTCGCGTATCTTGTTAATTTTCTCAGTGTTGCAGGTGTTTTAAATGCTGTTGATGAAGTGACTCGTACAAATCAGTTACTAAGTGACGGTACAGAAAATGAAAAATACACAGGGGTTTAATATTACTATTTATCTCATCGCTAAACTTAGCATTCTGTATCGATGAGTAAGGCTTATATCGCCACTCTTACCACCTAAACAACTGGAACAGCTCCGGTGTGCTCTGCAAGCTAGGCCCTGCTTAGTTTTGCAAAACCCACAGCACCGGAGCTCATTATGGATTATCACCACGGGGTACGCGTCATTGAAGTCAATGATGGCACCCGAACTATTCGTACCGTATCAACCTCAGTCATCGGTATTGTCTGCACTGCCAGCGATGCTGATGCAACACAATTCCCACTAAATACCCCAGTATTGCTAACCAATGTCATGCAAGCCATTGGCAAAGCGGGCACCTTAGGCACATTAAAAGCCACGCTCGAAGCCATTGCTGCTCAAGTCAATACGCTCACCGTTGTGGTGCGTGTTGAGCAAGGTGAAGATGAAACAGCCACAACGGCAAATATTGTTGGTACCGTGACTGAGCAAGGCCAATACACTGGCCTGAAAGCATTGCTTGCTGCTCAATCACTGTTAGGTGTAAAACCGCGAATTCTGGGTGTGCCAGGTTTAGACACTTTACCCGTTGCCACTGAAATTGCAGCAACAGCCAAGAAGCTGCGCGCCTTCGCCTATATCAGCGCCTATGGTTGTGCCACCAAAGAAGAAGCCGTTACCTACCGAGAAAATTTTGGCGACCGCGAAGTGATGATCATTTGGCCCGAGTTTGTTGCCTTTAATACCGTTGCTGCCGCAAGTGTAAATGCGACAGCGACCGCTCGCGCATTAGGTTTACGCGCGCGTATCGACAAAGAAGTCGGTTGGCATAAAACGCTATCTAACGTCACCGTCAGTGGTGTAACGGGTCTAAGTAAGCCTGTATTCTGGGATTTACAAGACCCTGCGACCGATGCTGGCTATTTGAACAGTAACGATATCACCACTCTGATTAATCAATCTGGTTTCCGTTTTTGGGGCTCGCGCACCTGTTCAGAAGATCCCTTATTCCAGTTTGAAAACTACACCCGCACTGCGCAAGTACTGGCTGACACCGTCGCCGACGCACACATGTGGGCCGTAGATAAACCAATGACCCCCACATTGGTTAAAGACATTATCGAAGGCATTAACGCCAAGTTCCGCGAGTTAAAAGGCCAAGGGTATATCGTTGATGGCCAAGCCTGGTACAGCGAAGACATAAATGATGTCAGCACCATTAAGGCCGGCAAGTTGTATATCGATTACGACTACACCCCAGTACCTCCACTGGAAGATTTAACCTTCCGTCAAAAAATTACCGACCGTTATTTAGTCGACTTTGCGGCTGCTGTTGCAGCGGCCTAAGGATAACCCATGGCACTACCACGTAAATTAAAACATTTAAACGTCTTTATAGACGGCGAACACTGGATAGGTGAAGCGGAGGAATTCACTCCTGCAAAATTAACTCGCAAGTTTGAGGCTTATCGAGGCGGCGGCATGCCAGGGGCAGTCAATATTGATATGGGATTGGATGATTCGGCCCTTGATGTAGAGTTTGTATTTTCAGGTGTAAGCGATGCCATTATCAAGCGTCAAGGCAGCACCAAAGTCGAAGGTGTGCAGCTGCGTTTTGCTGGCGCAATGCAGCGAGATGACTCGGGCGAAGTTAGCTCTATTGAGATTGTGTGTCGTGGCCGATTTAAAGAATTTGATAGTGGCACGCTCAAAAACGGCGACAACAGTACCACCAAAGCCAGCATGAACTGTACCTACTATAAGGTAATTATCGACGGCGAAGTACTACATGAAATCGACATCATCAACATGATTGAAATCGGGCCAGATGGTATCGATCGTATGGCCGAGCACCGCAAAGCCATCGGGTTATAACTCGGAGCTCTGGTAAAGAGTTACCACCAATCTTAGCCCGCAACGCCAAGCCGTTTGCGGGTATTTTTTAACTAGACAGAGGATCTAACAATGTCAGTCGCTATCACCCATAAAAAAGTCACACTCGATCAAGCTATTGTCCGTGGCAAAGAGTCAGTTACCGAAGTAACCCTACGCAAGCCTAAAGCTGGTGAGCTACGCGGATTATCACTATCTGATTTACTCAATCTCGATGTTAATGCCATCTCTACTGTGTTGCCGCGTATTAGCTCACCAGTGATCACCAAAGATGAAGTACTCAACATGGACCCTGCAGACTTAGTGCAGATTGGCGGAGAAATCAGTAATTTTTTGGTACCGAAGAAGTTACAGATGGACAACCAGAGCGAGAGCGACAGTCAAGCCTCCCTGAGTGCATAGATGACACCATGGCGGATATCGCCATTATCTTTCATTGGCCGCTATCTGAGATGGCGGCAATGGACATCGATGAGCTTCTAGGCTGGCACGATAAGGCGCTGGATAGATGGGAAAGGATCAACAAGGTTAAGCATGACTAAAAAATTAGAGATGCGCGTGTTATTGGCGGCAGTGGACAAGATCACTGGGCCATTAAAAAAGATGCGCCAAGCCAGCGGCATAACCGCCACTCAATTAAAAGAGACCCAAGATAGGGTTAAGTCTCTTAATAAACAGTCAGCTCAAATTGACGGTTATCGTAAAGTCAGCCGTAGCCTTGGTATAACAGGTAATGAGTTAGCCAAAGCGCAAAAGGAAGTGAAACGCCTAGCGCTTGAGATGCAAAGTAGTCAGGCGCCAGCCAAAGCCTTGGTTAAAGAGTACGAGCAAGCCAGGGCGGCAACGGTTAGGCTGAATACTCAGCATAAAAACTTGACCATTAGCCAGCACCGGCAGCGTGAAGCACTCCGCTCTGCGGGGATTGATACTCGTAATCTTTCACAGCATCAACGCACGTTGACTGCTGATCTTTCTCAGGCTAACAAACAACTCGACCAACAAAAGCGCCGTCTACAACAGGTTTCGGCGCAACAGAAAAAGCTATCCGCAGCACAAGCCACTTATCACAAAACCAAAGCACTGCAGGGCAATATGGCTGGTGCGGGCGCAACAGCTGCAGCCTCCGGTGCGGCTGCACTCTATGCTGGCTCGCAGGTGTTACAACCAGGTCTGGATTTTACCGCCGCCCAATCCAAGGTTCAGGCATTAACGAGGCTTGATAAGAACGACCCACAACTCATCGCGCTGCGCAAACAAGCGCGCGAACTTGGCGCCTCAACCAGCTTTACTGCTAACGATGTATCACAGGGGCAATCCTTTTTAGCCATGGCAGGCTTTGATGCCAAATCGATTAAACAAGCCATGCCTGGCATGCTCGACTTAGCCAAAGCAAACGATACCGATCTCGCGGTTACCTCCGATATTGCCTCAAACATATTGTCTGGATTTGGGCTGGCTGCAGATCAAATGAATCACCTTGGCGATGTGCTTACCGCAACCACAACTCGCGCCAACGTTAACCTCACCATGCTAGGTGAAACGATGAAATACGTTGCACCTGCCGCACGTGATTTAGGTGTGAGCGTAGAAGAAGCTGCCGCTATGGCGGGGCTACTCGGTAACATTGGTATTCAAGCAAGCCAAGGTGGCACGGTAATGCGCGCCATGCTTAACCGCTTGGCTGGACAAACAGGCCCCGCAGCAGACGCGATTGAATATTTAGGACTAAAGACCAAGGACAGTGCCGGTAATCTACGTGCAATCCCCGATATTTTAGCCGATGTAGTCAAGGCCACTAAGACGATGGGCAACGCCGACCGCGCCGCCATACTTAAAACCATCTTTGGCGAAGAAGCAGGTTCTGGGGTAAGCGAGCTCATCAAGCAACAAGGTGACGGCGCCATTACTTCATTTGCCGATGTACTGCGCAATTCAGCGGGTGAAAATGCGCGAGTGGCCAAGACCATTGCGGATAATGCCAAGGGTGATATTGATACCCTCAAATCTGCTTGGGAAGATGTGGGTATCGAAATATTCGAAGGTAACAACGGAGGTATTCGCAGTTTTATCCAGCAAATCACCGGAGTCGTTAATGGTATAGGCAATTGGATGAGGGTGAATCCTGAGTTAACCGGTACGCTGTTTAAAGCGGCTGCGGCCATGGCTATTGTCGCAGCCGTCGGCGGTTCTATAACCTTGATGCTAGCAGGCATCTTGGGCCCGATGGCTATGCTTAAATACAGCACCTCAATACTCGGCATTAAGTCATTGCCGCTGATGGGGGGCGCACTCGCTAAGCTGGGTGGTGCATTCAAGTGGGTGCTAGGTGGATTAAGATCGTTATCTTTGGCGCTAGTAACAACACCAATTGGTTGGGTGATCTTAGGTATTACCGCGTTAGTCGCCGCCGGCTATTTACTCGTTACTCATTGGGACACGGTTAAAGCATGGATGTCAGACTTCTGGCAAACCATCAAGTCGCTCGTGGGTGACGGTATCGAGGCAATTAAAGGTTATTTTAATGGCTTACCTGAGCCCATTAAAGCCGTGCTTTCTGGCATATGGGAAACCATGAAAACCGTTTTTTCATGGTCACCACTAGGGCTGATCACCAACAACTTTAGCGAAATAATGACATTTTTCACAGGCCTACCTGCTAAATTCAGCAGCCTGGGCGAGATGACCATGGACGGTTTGATTAATGGGATAACCAGCAAAATAGCCACCCTGAAAGAAACAATGTATGGCATGGGCAGCGAGGTGATTAAAAGCTTTAAAGATATGCTCGGCATAGCCTCACCCAGCAAAGTGTTTGCGGTAATGGGCGACCAAACAATGGACGGCTTAACCGTTGGCCTTAATCGTAGCCAGCAAGCACCACTGAACGAAGTCAGTAAACTTGGCAAGCAAATGGCTGGAACTGCCTTTTTGCTGGGAATATCTGCGTTGCCTGCTGCTGCAACGCCTGATTCAACCAGATTGGTCAAACAAGGTGAATTACCAGCAAGACAGATTAAAAACAATGACAATGATAACGGCTTTGTACCTAGCACTTTACCGGTGCCAGATAGACTAAGCCCAAGCACTGCTCTTGGGCAGCGCCAAATGCCAACACAGCCAGCCATTCACATCGATGCGGGTATCCATGCGCCCATTACCATCCACGCCACTAACAATATGGATGCGCAGGATGTCGCGCGCTTAGTCGCCATAGAACTCGATAAACGTCAGCGCGCCCAACAAGCTAGGCTGCGCAGTAGCCTTAAGGACCTTAACTAATTATGATGATGACACTTGGTTTTTTTGTATTTAGCCGGCTAACTGTGCCATACCAAAGCTCACAACATGACATGGTATGGCGTCACCCAACCAATAGCCGCATAGGCGCACGCCCGTCGGCGCAGTTCTTGGGCGTTGGTGATGAAACGCTAACGCTTTCTGGCGTACTTATGCCTGAGATAACGGGCGGTGAGCTAAGCCTTGAGGCGCTGCGTAAAATGGCCGACACAGGTAAAGCCTATCCACTTATTGAAGGGCGCGGCACTGTGACCGGCTTCTTTGTAATCGAGAAAATTAGCAAAGGCCGTAGCGAATTTTTTAGTGACGGTGCAGCGCGAAAAATTGAATTCACCATAGAGCTGAAACGAGTAGATGAAAAAAACACTAGCTTAATTGCCAATGAAAACCTGATTGGAATGGGGATAACTAAGCTGGTAAGAGGCATTCTATGAACGCATTACTTGAGCAATTTAACCCGCTGGCATCGAGTGACCAACCCACACCTGACTATCAAATCTTGGTCAATGGCAAAGACATTAGCCCCAAAGTGAAAGCACGGTTAATGTCACTACGCCTGACGGATAATCGTGGTTTTGAAGCAGACAGCATTGAAGTACAGCTCGATGACGCCGATGGCGAATTAGCTATGCCGCCCAAAGGCGCTAGTATGCAAGTGAAAATTGGTTGGAAAGGCAGCGCATTGGTGGACAAAGGCACGTACACGATCGATGAACTTGAGCACGGCGGCCCACCAGATATCTTAACCATTCGAGGTAAATCCGCCGATATGCGCGGCACCTTGCAGCAAAGTCGCGAGCAAAGCTTTCACCAACAAAGTGTCAGTAGCATTATCGATGTCATTGCAGCTCGGCATCAGCTCAAGGCTAAAATTAGCGATAACCTGCGTATGCAGTTTATTGATCACATTGACCAAGCCAACGAGTCAGACGCTAATTTTCTAAGCCGCCTAGCCGAGCAGTTTGATGCTATCGCCACGGTAAAAAACGGCAACCTGTTATTCTTACAAGCCGGTTTAGCCAACAACGCCAGCGGCATAGTGCTCGACCGTGTAGACATCACCCGCCAATCAGGTGACAGCCATCACTTTGGCGTTGCCGATCGCGATGCCTACTCAGGTGTCGTGGCCTACTGGCAAAACGATAAAGGCGCCAAACGCCAAACGGTTAAAGCCAAAAAACCTTGGCAAAAAAGTAATACCAAAGCCGATCCTGAGCAGCCTCTAAACCAAAATGGTGCACCTGTAGCAGTAGGCAAAAACGACATCATGGTCGGCAGTAACGACAACGTAAAAACCCTGCGACATATCTATGCCAACCAGCAGAACGCCGAGCGTGCAGCGCGCGCTATGTGGGATAAACTGCAACGCGGCGTGGCTAACTTTACTATTGCCTTGGCCATGGGGCGACCAGAGCTATTTCCCGAACTGCCGGTTAGAGTAAGTGGTTTCAAGCCGCAAATAGATAACAGCGCCTGGCTACTCACACGCGTAGAACACAACATCACCGACACGGGTTACACAACAGGGATAGAGCTAGAAGTTAAAAACAACGAAGTTGCTGAAGTCACAGTTTAGGTGCATGTTTTTATTGATTTAGTGAGATTAAAAGCACAATATTCATAGGCTAAAAAAATACTTACATTAAGGAATAATAGTATGCAAGCACGAGTAATAAGCGTTAGATATCGAAAAGTTAAGGGAAGCAACAAATCATCGGTCAATCAGAAAACAAATTTTTCAGTTAAAGACAAAACCGAGGGTGCAGTAAAAGAACACCTAAAATCTCATTATAAAGGTTATGAATTCGAGATCACCGAGCTCGTTTGGGCATAGTATAATCAATAATCAAATGATAAAGCGCGCTTCTATTTGCGCGCTTTATACCGAAGCCCTTGCTAGATTAAAAGTAAACATTCTAGTGCATCTTTTATTTATTAGACTTTTGAAGTTATTTCTATATTTACTTTTTTAAGCTTAGTTATTTCTGAAAAGGTAACATCGGGCTTAAAATTGCAACGTATCAAAGTAGGTTTATGAATTATGACTTCGGCGCCTTTTCTTTTTGTCTGTGCAGTATAAGTTAAGCCGAAGGAATCCGGCTCAAACTCAGAATAAATAGCATTAATTTCAGGAGTGTCATCATAAGTAACAATCCATGGCTTATTTATATTCTTGATGCTTTTATACAGACGATAATGATCATCATGCTCGAAAAAATTCTGGTAAAGCCCTTTGCCTTTAACGTAATAGGGAGGGTCAATATTAACTAAACATTTGTGTTCAATGTTAGGTATATATTCATCAATAAACTGTACCGCGTCGATAGCAGTCAAAATAACATCATCTTTTTTTGCTGATATAGCTCTGATTTTTTTGATAATTTCTAGCTTATTAAATCGACAGTCTAGCTTGTAATTTCCATCTTGATTAAGGCCGCCAATAACACCAGCCTTTATAATTCCTGAACGATTAGTTCTATTCAAAAATAAAGTTGAAAAACCTAGTGCTAAGGTACTGGCACTATCACTACTTTGAATTGTTTTTTGTCTACGCCACTCATCGATAGTTATGTCTGTTTTTTCAATAAGTTGACATAACTCATCTGTCTTATGCAGCACGCTGTACCAAAAAGCATGTATAGAAGGGTTTAAATCATTGATAAACACCTTTTTTACATGCCCTTCTAAAAGTAAGAACCAAGCAATAGCACAGCCACCCGCAAAAGGTTCAACATAGACGCCTCCCTCAAGACCATTTAACTTTATAGTTTCAAGTACATAAGCTGATAACTTTGACTTACCACCTGGGTATCTTAATGGAGAATAAAACATTATTTTTCCTTGAACTCAATGAGCTCACTTAACAAAGGCGTCAGAATATCCCAAAACCCATTAATAAACCGCTTACTAGTTTTGTGGGTTTCAATTCCATGAATATATGAGTTCAACGTATCTAAACTGTGCTCATTTGTGTAATTTAAAAGTTTATTAATAACTTTTTTTGCCCGATCTTGAAGTGGAGATTTGCTACCATTCAAAAAGGCAAGCTTACGTTGGAGCTGTAGACGATTATACCCGTCTTTCTCCGATGTGGCCATCTCTGCCTGCAGATCATTTTTGTATGTATATTCATCGACTGATAACTCAAGGAATACGCGCAGCGATGCTGCTGTAACATTTTTGTATCGTTCAGTAGGAAGTAACTTAAACTCTCTAAATATAGCATTTAATTTTGCGCTTGATGCTGTTATGGAGCAAAAGCCGTGTACGAGTTTATTCCTATCTGGGTTATGTCGATGTCCATTAGAATCTTGTGGTTTTGTATCCTCAGAATTACCTTCAGCGCTTTTATCTGGGCTACCCGATACATTTGTCGAATCAGGATTAGAGGTCTCTGAGGGCTTAGGATGTATTACTGTTGTTTCTGAATCAGACGCATCTGTTGCGTCTATTAATACTTCATCCGAAAATCGAACTTCAGGTAATACTCTAAAAATATCAGCGTTGCGTTCAGGAATTGATCGGGTGTTAATAGCAAATTTCAACTCACTCTCTTTTCCGTGATACATTAATTTTAAGAACTTAGCGTATGCATTCAAAAGGCTTGCTTCATTGGATTCAATTATAACATGCATCCCTTCAAATTTTATCCCCCATTTCTCTTGTATTTCAGTTGAACCAAACCATCTTTCTAACACTGTCATATTCATACGGTAGCTTCGTACCCAAGCAGCTTCATCATCAGTCATTTGAGATAAAATTTCAGCTCGATTAGCTATATTTCTTACTTCGACGAATCGTAACGCAAAGTTAATTTCGCTACGCGTGAAACCGGTTTCTTCTATTAGCTCTTCAATATTCCCATTCAATTCATCGTAAAGATTCAAAATGAAAGTTTGCTGTTGCAATCTTTGCCAGGGTCTTTGTGTTGAGCTAGATGAGTGACGTTGTAATACATACCATCTTGAGTCTTTAAACGTTGGAGCGCAGCAAACTGAAATTTTTTCGATTTGGTTTCTATCTAGTAAAGCTGCTTGCCGAGTAATAAATGTTCTTATCGATTTTGGTGCTTTTTCTGGATGACGAAGTAACTTCAGCGCCAGAACACGTCTGTTACCTTCTGCGACTACAAAATGACCATTTTCATGCTGCCAAACAACAATAGGATCTACAGGTATGAATCCTTTTGTAGCTATTGATTTAATCAGCTCAAAAAAAGCATTTTTTTCCGTCTCTATACCTACAATATCATCAACAAAGTCATTAAGTCTTATATGCTCTTCTGCAGGATCTAAACGAGGGTTATCTTGCCAAAATCTCAGATTATCGACAGTCCTTAAAACACGCTTGTTCCACCATTCATTTGTAGCCATACATGTCCCTGAATTTAATTTTCAATAAAAAGTTTTAATTTTTTGATCAATGAGTTAAAAAACATTCAAATTGTGCAGATTTATGATTTAAAATAATTGTTTTAAACCAATTCAATCATCAGTTGTAACACTAAGTGCTTTTGAACTGTATTCAATAGCTTCCACTTTGCTAATAGCTCTGCCATCTGCACATCCGATTCAGCCCTGGGCTCGCCCGTCAGTACGTACTGCACATCAACACCTATTTTGGCCACATTAGCGAGATACAGCGCATCAGGTGAGCGTTCATTCGATTCATATTTACTCTGGGTGTTCTTACGAACACCGCCCAGCTCACCGAACTCTGTTTGGCTTAATCCTAACCTCACACGCTCGTCACGCAATCGCGAACCAATATCTGCCATAATAGTTAAATTCCAGTTTAACTTTCATTCGTTTGATGGAATAATGACTGAGTAAAGCTTTTGCAGAAATCATTATTTAAATACTGTAATTACAGCTACTTACCACTCTAAGTGTTAATAATCACATTTTGCAGATGTGATGTCCAACATTCACGTAATAAACGCATTAAGGAATAAAATGAATATCAACTCTGCGACATCAGCCGCACAAGCAAGCCAATCCAAGCCCGCTATAACCTCTGCCGTTTCTGAAAAAAAACCATCAGACACACTTGCTGCGCCCATACAGCAAGACACGGTAACCCTATCTGAAGAAGCAAAGGAAAAATCTGAAGCGCAAACTCAAGGTGGAGGTTGGGGTAATGAACCTCCCCAAATAGATGCTAAAGGCGGTGGCTGGGGTAATGAACCTAAGCAACAAGATAAGTAACCTATGGCAGCGTTTATCGAGCAAATAGTGCCCTATTACTGGTTGGTCTGTAGTGGTGTGATTGTATGTAATCTATACATTCGTGCACCATGGTCGACCACATTTAGTTTACTGGTATGGGTCGTTCTAGGCGTGTGCATGGACATGTTAATGCCTGTCATTATGGCGCTCGATATAACGCTGGCTCGCCAACTATGGTATTGGTGCTGGATTATCATCTATTGCACCATAGTGTTAGTTATCATTATCGCGCACCAACAACGTGGTGAGTCACCTACTCTGCTTTGCCGCACTGTTTGCCACAGTGCATTTGCCATGATGGTATTGCAAATGCTGCGTTACCTCGACCGCATGATTATCAAAACGGATATATTACACAGCGTTTATCAATTTGGCGTGCCCGCCATCAACTTTGCCGTAGCCGTAGCTGCACTGTATTGGCTTGGCCGAACTGTGAATATAACAAAAGGGAATAAATAACATGGTGGAAGTGTTTTTGATTGTGACAAGCATGCTCAATATCGTCGCTAGCATCTTCATGTATCAGCGCTGGTTAAATACGCCTGTAACATCTTCACAAAAAGGCCATAGCGCACGGGCCCATTATCTTTGCAGTCAGGCTTTACTTATTGAACAAATGCCCAATAGTTACGCAAAAATAGTGGCTTATGATGAATGGCGCCAACAATTAGCAGACTACGATTTAGCCTGCCAACAAGAACAAGCTATCCCAGGGACTAAACATGGCTTTAGGATTGTATAAACAATTACACTGCGCTGGCTTTGGTTGGCGTAGAAAGTATTGAATCTTGGCCTGAGCGAGACTGATATATATACCGAGCAAGTTCTGCAGTTTGCTCAAATTGTTGTTCACTTAAACACACAAACTGTAATCTATGCCCTGTAACCAGTAATTCATGCACTATAGAGTCAAACTTAACCACATCAAGTGAAGTCTCTTTCAGGGCGTTAACGCGGTACTGCTTGAAATACTGAGGCACAAAAAACATCCACACCTCAATCCAGTCAAGTTCAGGTAAATTGCGTAATATTTCAACGGCAATTTCACACTTTTCAATACTGGCGTTCGCCTTCCCTCTGCGCATCGACATAAAGTAAGTGTAATCAAGTAACGTACCGTGCTGATTGGCATTCGCCACCAACTCTTTCATGTTGTGTTTGCCTAACAGCATATCCATGTTATCGGCAAATACTGCCTGCATACAGTGTTCTTTAGTCATAAAAAAATGCTTATAGTCAATTAATTGTAACAAGATACCTCCCCATTGTGGCGGTGTCTAGCTTCAAGATAGAACATTTACACCCCTTGAATTGCATATATACAATTTGCATTGAATATAAAGCTCTTAAAGGGTATCTTAGCGAGTACATTAACCAGTTAGGTACTTGCTATGACCTCTAGAGATATTCGCCAAGCAATTAACAGCATTCAACAAAATCACGGTCGACTTACGCTATTCGCCAAAAAATACCAACTTAGCTATAACTATCTGGTTAATGTTGGCAATGGCAGATTGCACCAACTAGGCCACGACACAGCATTAAAAATTATTGCCGCCCTAAAAGATGAGCAGCGTGATGAAATTAACGCATTAGAACAACAACTCGCCAACCTAAAAGCCGCAACCAACATTAATCAGAGCGCAGCATAATGGGAAAAGGTGCAGGTATCACCTGCCCCCATTGCGATAGCCGTGCCCTACTTCGTCGCACAAAAGCCATTTCAACACTGACCCGAGAAAAAACCTATCGCTGCAATAATGACAATTGCGGCCATGTATTTGTCAGCATTGAAGAAATACAACGCACAGTCGTGCAACCACGCACCCTCCGCGAAGGGGTGAACTTACCTATGAGCAAAATGGTTTTATCGCGAATAGCACAGTGTGGGCAGTAAATTCCCCATAAACAGCAGGCATAAAAAAGCCCCACGAATGCAGGGCTGATAAGGCAATGCTAATTAACCTAAGTTAACTAACCTAAGGCGGCGATCACATGAGTCGGATCACGTTCAATAGCACGCAACAACACTTTAGCGGGGCCAGTGGGATCACGGCGCCCTTGTTCCCAGTTACGCAGCGTACCAATATTCACATCAATCAACTGGGCAAATTTACTTTGGGTCAGTTGAGCACGTTGTCTAATCGCTTTCACTTGCACAGAAGTGACGATGGTTTCACGCGACGGTTGGCGTGCACCTTGGTTGATCTCATCCATTTGCTGAACACTTTCAAGCAATTGGTTAAACAGTTCATCTTTCATATTACCACCTCTCAACGATCGACTTTAAAGCTTTCAGTTGGGCGTCAGTTAAATTTTCTTGTTCGTTCTTTGGGTAAATCAGCAACATTCTTACTTGGCTGGCAGCAGTTACATAGTAGTAAATCACTCTTACCCCACCACTTTTACCTTTATGCGCTTGTTTCCAGCGCACTTTACGTAGGCCACCTGACTCTTGTATTACAGGCCCTGCTTCGGGGTTATCGGCTAAGTGCTGTTGCAGCTCTCGATACTCGTCATCGGTTAGCAAGGTTTGCACCAGCTTGGTAAATATGGGCGTTTCGATAAAAACCATAAAGTAAGTCAGTGACGTAGTTTGATATTGACGAGTATGTCACTGGCGTAGCTAAATTTCAAGCAGATTTAAATTAATCCACTTTATTGACAGCGGGTTTTAGAAAGAGAGTTCAAAAATGATTATAAACAATTTTTACTTGTGCAGGCTTAAAGCCCATGCCATACTTTCAATCGTTGCCACTCCCTTAAGCAAGGAGCATCCGCAACAAAGCAGGTGGACTAAGCACCCACAGGCAGTGACACTCAAGGACATAGCGAAACCCATTTCCCCATATGCCGGCGCAGTGCGCGGGTATATCCAAGTACACTTCACGGTATTTGGGGGCATGGATCGGGAGCCAAAGAAAACGCCCCCACTGTGCCTTGTCCTTGAGGCGCTGCTTTGCGGCTACCCGGTTCACCTTGATTTTTTCAAATCAAGGACACTTACCATGTTATATACATTTCTTATTGCCTATCGCGATCAAAAGCTGGCGCAACTCGCCCGCATCCGCACCGTTTCAACCATTGCCAACACCGAACAAGCGGCCCGTAATCAATTAAACGGCATGCCGCTGATTTTTGTGCGCCGCACACCAGCCAATGACAACATAAGTCATGTTGGAGGTGCAGCATGAGCCATCCATTTAAACCTAACACTGGCGCCATCAAAGTTGATGATACCCGTCAAATCAAAACCGTTAATGGCTGCTCATTCAATATCACTTGGCCACAGCTGCCATTGGGCGCAGATCGTGAAACCCTAGCACGCTTTTTAAATCGTTTTGGTCACTGTGAAGTGGTCGATGCGCCTGAAGAAAAACGCCATTGGGCACAAGAGTTTGCCCAGAAGTTCAATGAAAATAGACAGCCCAATATGGCCCAACCTTGTGGAGGCGCCCTATGAAAACACTATTAGCATTTGAGTTGGCGCAGCAGTGGCTAAGCGATGATTGCATTGTATTTGATACCGAAACCACAGGCTTAGGTGAAACAGCAGAGATTGTTGAAATAGCGATGATCAACAGTCGCGGTGAAGTGCTACTCAATAGCCTAGTACAGCCATGCAAACCGATCCCAGCAGAGGCCACTGCCATTCATGGTATTACCAATGAGATGGTCGCAGACGCCCCACGCTTTAGTGATTTACTTCATAAGATAAACGCCATCATTAGTGGTAAAACGTTAATTGCCTATAACACTGATTATGATGTCCGGTTATTAGATCAAAGTTTGATGATGTGCGGTTTTGGCGACAGCGATATCGCACTGCACTCGGTAACACTTGGTTGTGCCATGAAAATCTATGCAAAATGGTTTGGCAAAGTTAACCCACAAAAAGGTCAATACCAGTGGCATAAACTGACCAATGCGGCAGGTGTATGTGATGCAACATTGCCCGAAGGCATGAAAGCTCACCGCGCCTTGGCTGACTGCGTAATGACACTCGGCGTGATTAATTACATCAGCAACAACGTTGACATTATTCGAGCGGGTATTGTGGCTGAATGGTGCATCACACGACAAATCGGTGCACCAGAGCGGGTTAATTTACATTGTGGTGATGTAAGCACCTATTTTAATGTTGAAGTAGCACGCATATTTGAACTCAGTAGTGGCTACGAGCTGTTTGCTAGCTGTGTTAATGGCCAACTAAGCTTTGAGCTGCCAATCGATCGCCATAGTGTCTTTGCGTTAATGAAAATGTTTCCTGCTATTCAGTTTGTGGCCTTAAAACCACGAGCTGAGGAGGTGTCAGCATGAGCGCATTAGACCAGGCTCAATTTGATGCCGCCATGTATTGGGCTGATAAGCCTATCAAAAAATTTGTGTGTACTGTGCGTGAAGCTGGTGCTTTTGAAATCCGTATTTACGGAGCGACATGTTCTGACCGTGCGGCAGAGTTAGCATTAGAAAATACCGAATTTAATCGTGATACCGCAACCGTCATAGAGGTACGTTTGGCAACGCCAGAAGATTTAGGCTGCGTGCAGATCCCCTCACCTTCGATAAAAGCCAAAATGCTCACCTTTGCTGCAAACCATAAACTAGGTGAAGTACATCTTGGCGAATCATCACACAATAAGACGCTACTGCTGATTGGCAATTTATCCGCGATTGCAGCAGTCAATGAACTGAAAGACCAGCATAGCCGATTATGTCGTGCCTTAGTCGATTGCCTAGCTGTAATGGGAGAATGTGAAAAACATCAGCACTACCCTAAAACCTTTAACAATCCTGTAGGTGGTTTAGCCTGGGATGCCACTGTGGCTACTGCGCGCATGCTGCTTAAAGGAGGTGTGTGATGAACACTTTATTAGTAAAAGTTGACACACTTAATAAGCAGCTCGTCATGCTCGATGCTAGCGCGCAAGCACTGGAGGCAATACATAAGCTACTAAGCCTTTGCCCGCCAGAACAAAACGTAAATGCCAATGCATTGGGACAATTGTTGCATGTGGTGCATAAGGATATAGATACTCACCTGTCGACCTTAGATGCAACGCATCAGCTAATTAGCGATCACATTCAAGAGCAATCTAAGTAGGGGTAGATTATGTCGATGTACCCTGAGCTGCATCGCGAGGTATTACCTCGCCTGCTGAATGAGTTTGAGTTCAAAGAAGGTAAACAGGGCTTTTTGCAGCAGGGCCGTTGCCCTAGCTGCGGTAAAAAAGAGTTGTATACCAATGCTGAAAATCCGTGGGTGTTACGTTGTGGTCGCTTAAATAAATGTGGTGAGGAACTGCATATCAAGGATTTATTCCCTGATTTATTTGCCAGTTGGAGTGATAGATTTCCGAGTAAAAATAACCCACAAACAGGCACGGTTGAAAACCCAAATGCTGCTGCAGATGCTTATATGCAACATGGCCGCGGCTTTGATGTAACACTAATAGATGACTGGTATAGCCAGGGCAGCTATTACTGCGGTAAACGCGATATTGGCACTGCGACCGTTAAGTTTGCATTACCTAATGGCGCTAGCTGGGAACGGTTTATTGATAACCCGCAACGTTTTGGCAAAATGAAAGCCAATTTTGTCGGTAGTTATCAGGGGCAGTGGTGGCAACCTCCTAACCTAAAGGTAATGGATTTAGCGACCGTTAAAGAGTTGTGGTTAACCGAAGGTGTGTTTGATGCAATTGCTTTGCTGCAAAATAATGTGACCGCGTTTGCATTAATGAGCTGTAACAACTTTCCTGACAAAGCGCTCGAGCAGCTCGAAGCACAGTTGCCTAGCAGTTCTCGGCCAACCTTAATATTTGCACTTGACGAAGGTAAAGCCGGTGAGCGTTTTACAAAGAAATTTGTAAAACGCGCTCAAGAGCTTGGCTGGAAAGCAACTGCTGCACAACCTCCAAAAGGTAAAGTTAAACTCGACTGGAACGAATTGCACCAACGTGAACGCCTAAGCGATAAAAACTTAGACGAGTATCGTCACCTAGGTCAGCTACTTATTGCCACCAGTGCAACCCAAAAAGCGTTATTGATGTATTCCAAAAAAGGTGTGCAAGAGTTTCCTTTTGGTTTTAATAACTCGTTGTTTTGGTTCAAACTTGACTTAGGCCGATTCAACAAGGCCTATCAGCAGGCAGAAGATGCTGCTATGCGTGATGGTGAAGAACTGACAGATGATGAAATTCGTGAACGTGCTCTACAGGAAAGCGGCAGCATTCAAGAGTTAGCCAAGTGCTTTCCACAAGCATTGTATTACCAAGAAAACAAACTAACGGATGAAAGTTGGTATTACTTTAGAGTGGATTTCCCGCACGATAGCCCTAGCGTTAAAAATACTTTTAGCGGTAGCCAATTAAGTTCTAGCGCTGAGTTTAAAAAACGCTTACTTGGTATGGCGCCTGGTGCGGTATTTAATGGGCAAACACCTCAGCTAGATAAGTTAATGAGCCAGCAGCTTTATAATATCAAACGAGTTCAGACAACTGATTTTATCGGCTATAGCCGCGAATATGCCTGTTATGTTTATAACGAAGTTGCTATCAAGGATGGTCGCTTGTACCGGCTAAACGAAGAAGATTTTTTCGATATCGGTAAGCTGAGTATTAAAACCCTAAGCCAGTCAGTTGGTGTGCACTTAAACCCTGATCTGAAGAAGTTAAGTAATGAATGGCCACGTCGATTATGGCAAGCATTTAATGCTAAAGGGTTTGTAGCATTAAGCTTTTGGTTTGGCAGTTTTTTTGCGGAACAAATTCGACAAGAGCATAAAAGCTATCCCTTTTTAGAGGTCATTGGTGAACCTGGCACAGGTAAATCTACCTTGATTGAGTTTATGTGGAAATTAGCAGGCCGCGCCGATTACGAAGGCTTTGACCCGAGCAAATCTACGCTTGCTGCAAGAGCACGTAACTTTGCCCAGGTATCCAATATGCCCGTAGTATTAATAGAAGGCGACCGTGGTGATGGTAAAGATGCAAAACAAAAAGGTTTTGATTGGGATGAACTAAAAACCGCTTATAACGGCCGTAGCGTTCGTGCTCGTGGGCTAAGAAATAACGGAAATGAAACCTACGAGCCCCCATTTAGAGGTGCCATTGTTATTGCACAAAATGCTGAGGTACAGGCATCGGAAGCGGTATTACAACGTATTATTCATCTTCATACGGATCGCAGTGGCCAAACACCAAAAACGAAAGAGGCTGCGGAATGGATGGAGCGTGTCAGTGTTGATGATCTTTCAGGGTTTATCTTAAAGGCTGCAATGCATGAGCGAGAGATAATGGCGACTGTAAATGGTCGTTGTAAGTATTATGAACAGTGGTTAAGTACTTGCCCTGATATTAAAAATATCCGTATCATTAAAAATCATGCTCAGCTTTGTGCCTTAATTGAAGCGTTAGCTATCGTTGCAGACATCACACCAGAGCAAATTGAACAAACTCAGCACATGCTTCGCGCTATGGCAGTAAAACGCCAACAAGCCATCAATGCAGATCATCCTATGGTGCAAGAGTTCTGGGATGTTATCGACTTTATTGATGATAATAATTTACCTGTATTAAACCATTCACGCGATCCAAAACTGTATGCAATTAACCTCAACCATTTTGCTGAGGTAGCTGCAGAGCGCAGGCAAAATAGCCCACCACTGGCGGACTTAAAGCGATTACTTAAGTCTGCCCGTAACCGTAAGTTTATTGACGTTCGCACCATTAACAGCGGTATCAACGCTCGTCATAATGAATCTAATCCTTATTCAAAACGCCCAACATCGGTTAAGTGTTGGGTATTTGCCAAGGAGGCCTAATATGGCAAAGTTATCGATACAAGAAGAAGTCGCAAAAGCTAAAGCTGCTGGTGTATCAAAATTTGTTTCAATGAATGTGCATGATTGTGGTACTGCACTGCGTTATACCAACTGTCATGGCGAGTGTGTGCACTGTAAATCAATTAAAAATAAAACGAAGAGCGAAGATCAAGAGATAAAAGAATCTTCAATTGGTTATTTAGCACTGAGTTTAATGAGACCACGGAGAGCGCTATGAAACTAATGAAAGCCATGGCATGGGCTAAACGTGAATTTGCAGACGGTTCGGTACCCGATAATAAGACTGTCCGCCGTTGGGTGGAGCGCAATGTCATTGCTGGGCGCATTATTGATGGTAATACTTATGTTTTTGACACTGAAAGAGCAGGAGTTGATTCTCATGTATCTCAGGTAGTTCAGGCATTGTTGAGGGACTAATGGCAGCTAGACCACGTAAAAAACAGCAAATTAATCTGCCCGAGCATCTTTATTATGATGCTCGATTTGGCACATACCGAATAAAGCTGATTAGCGGTAAGTTCAAGTCGCTGGGAAGTGATAGAGATACCGCGATTTCAATTGTAAAGGAATATAACCTAGTTGCCAGGCCAAAAATAGGCATAAGGGTGAGTGACTTGCTTTCTAATCCTTTTGATCATCCGCTCAATGAACAGGCTTTTTCTGAACATATTCCATCGCTACTAAAAAGGATTATTGAAGATGAACAACCATCACCAGACTTAGTAAAAACAATGGAGAATGATGCCCATCGATGCCAGTTGTTTTTTGCTAATACACCTAGCTCACAAATAACATTGCAGCATGTTAATGATTACATTGCTCATTATCATGTTAATAGCAGTGCTAACGTACAAAACCGTAAAGTCAGTTGGCTTAAAAAACTTTTTTCCTATGCTGCAGACGAAAGCATTATGCCTGGTAACCCTGCTATAAATAAGAAAATGCGTAGGGTTAAAGGAAAACAGCGCCAACGTTTGAAGATGGAGTGGTTTATGGCTATTCATGCTGTGGCGCCATTATGGCTACAAACAGCAATGGATTTATCTCTGCAGACGACGCATGCCAGGCTGGAGATTTCTCGAATTCGATACAATCTAAAACAGCCAAACAGTAAAAGTTGCGGTTGCTTTTGGTACAAGCTTCCTCAAGAAACCTCATCAGGAAAAGTGTTTGGTATTTTATATATTCACCGGCAAAAAGTGGCAGAAAAAGAGGCTGCACATGTGGCGATACCGATAGGTGAGGAAATAAAACGAATTATAGATCGCAGTAGAGATAAGGTAGTTAGTCCTTTTGTTGTGCATCGTTTACCAGAGAAGCGCTCAAATGGACTAAGCAAAGAGGTGAGCCATATCTCGCAATTGACGCCAGATTATATTAGCCGCGCTTTCTCTGCATTACGTGATAATGTTGGTTGTTGTGACCACCTTGAACCAGCAGAACGCCCTACTTTTCACGAGATTAGAGCCCTCGCTGCACATCTATTCGACATTCAAGGTATTGACCCCCAATCAAGAATGGCACACACGAATGCTAAGAGCACCAGGATATATACTCAAAACCATGTTCAATGGGTCGAAGTTCCATATGCTGAGATTAAAATAAAGACTGGATAGCACTCGCAAAACCCCATGGTAAGTCTTTGATTCATATACTCCCAAATATCCGATTTTACATGTGTAGAGAAACGTTCAAAATCAACTATAAGGTTATGCTTATCAAATAGATACCATACCTCAGTACGTAAGCATGGGGTGTCAGGGGTCGGAGGTTCGAATCCTCTCATACCGACC
>TARA_R110002033_G_scaffold290_6_pt1 | contig 36489 bp, 37 predicted proteins | sample TARA_R110002033 | Tara Oceans TARA_R110002033 (sample SAMEA4397051) | marine metagenome | biome: Polar Biome; feature: [SRF] surface water layer (ENVO:00010504); material: water (ENVO:00002006), including particulate matter (ENVO:01000060) such as... | depth 5 m
CCGGTGACACGCGCCAACTCGCAGAGGCGACGCTCGGCGCCCCGTCCGGACAGAACGGCGATCAGGTCGATGGTTTCTGCGATCAGCGCGCGTGGGACAGTGACAACCGCCTCTTGGATCAGCTGTTCGAGCCGCCGTAGCGCGCCGATGGCGGACCCGGCGTGGATCGTGCCGATCCCGCCCGGATGGCCGGTGCCCCAGGCTTTCAGCAGGTCCAGCGCTTCGGGGCCGCGCACCTCACCGATGGGGATGCGATCAGGCCGCAGCCGCAGCGACGCGCGCACGAGATCGGACAAGGTCGCAACCCCGTCCTTGGTGCGGAGAGCCACGAGGTTGGGGGTCAGGCATTGCAGCTCGCGCGTGTCCTCGATCAGGACAACGCGGTCTGAGGTCTTGGCAACTTCCGCCAACAGCGCGTTGGTCAGGGTTGTCTTGCCGGTCGAGGTCCCGCCCGCCACAAGAATATTGGCCCGGCTGGTGACCGCGTCGCGCAACTGCGCAGCCGCATCTGAGGAGAGAATGCCCTGTGTGACATAGTCATCGAGGGTGAACACCGCGACGGCGGGCTTGCGAATGGCAAAGGTCGGCGCAGAAACCACTGGGGGCAGTAAACCCTCGAAGCGCTCGCCCGTGTCCGGCAATTCAGCCGAAACACGCGGGGCCGCGGGATGGACCTCCGCCCCGACGTGATGCGCGACAAGACGGATGATGCGCTCGCCATCGGCGGGAGACAGCACTGCGCCTGTGTCGCTCAGCCCATCAGCCAGCCGGTCAACCCAGAGCCGCCCGTCAGGGTTCAGCATCACCTCGACGACGCCCGCGTCTTCGAGACACGCGGCGATGCCTGGCCCAAGTGCCGTTCGCAACATGCGTGCGCCGCGGGAAGACGTCTCGGTTTTGAATGGCGTAACGGTCATGACTGACCTCGCGATGGATCACGAGACCGATCAAGAAGACCGCTATTGGCCTACGGGCAACACCTGTGAAGGCGTAGTAGTGCGGGGTCGTGGAGAGGCAGGGAGAATGCGGGACGCCACCCGCGAGAGGTCAAATCTCGAATAGCGGCCGTTTAGTTCTATCGCGGCGAATGCCCGCGCAGAGCCCAGAGTGAGCGATGCTGCGCGCTCCACCAATGTCAGTTTTGGTGGTGATCGGCGAAATTGTGTATTTTTGGAAGCACCGCCAAAAGCTCTACAAAGTGTTCGCGGTGCGCGGTATCACGGGAACCCCGCACGCATGTATGCGATGATTTTCCAGATTTCTTCTTCAGTCAGCGCTTCCCTGAAGGCTGGCATTTCTGTTCCGAAGCGCTGACCGCCCTCAGAAATTGCCCAGAGCAGATACTCGTCTCCCGACATCGGCATCTGAACAAACCATCTAAGGAGAGCCGGAGAAGGCACGAGAGACCGACCGGCCTCACCATCCCCGAGACCCTCGGCTCCATGACAACTTGCGCAGTTCGCTGTGTATAGCGTCTGGCCTTCCGCGATAACTTCAGGCGTCGCGCGAATAGTGCTCCGAGCGCCCCGATAAGCTGCGGGCACGCACTCGTTCATGTAAGTCCAATGTCGTTGCATGCGCTGTTGCTGGCCCGGACCCATGTTGCCGTGTCCCCAGCCAGGCATGCGTTCAGACCACATGTGGTTCGGTCCCATTGGCCCGTGACCCCACCCAATCGCCTCGCTGCTGCTGTGCGAAGGCTACAGTAGCAGAGATCATACACACCGCAACCATACCAAAATAGCGTGATTTATGCTGCTTCATAGTCTTCTCCTTATGGTTTCCGATCAATGAAATTGCCGTCAGGCTGCTTCGTAACTCGTGAACACTTCGGTGTTACCGTCGCGCCGGATCAGAAATACATCGTAGGCTTCACGCTGATCTTCTGGCCCCATTCCGTGTGATCCATAGGGCATGCCGGGAACGGCGAGACCGACTGCGTCTCGGCGTTCGTCCAGAAGGCGACGAATGTCTGCTGCGGGCACATGGCCCTCGATCATATAGCCTTCGATCTCGCCTGTGTGGCACGATATCATCTCTTGGGGGATGCCATTGTCCAACTTGTGTCGGACCAGCAGTGTTCCAAAGCTGCGCTCCTCGGTCACACGGAAGCCTTCAGCCCGAAGAATATCAGCCCAAACCCGGCAACAGCTGCAATTCGGGTCCTTAAGAACGTGGATCGACGGAGCTCCCTGCGCAATCGCGGCGAAGGGTGCAATGCTGGTAAGACCTACAGCGGCTATAATAATTTGACGGCGCGTTACATCAATATCAGTCGTCCTTTAGCTCTGTCCTAGTCTATTTCATCGCTTAGTGGCTGCTTATCTCCCGCGATAGTTGTCGCAGGCCTCAACGCCCCCTGCGACCACATCGAGAAGTGCGTCCACATCGCTCAACAGCGTTGCGATACGTGCGCTACTGATACGGTAGCGGATGAAGCGCCCATCTCGGTCGCTGTTAACTAGCCCGCACTCCAACAAGCATCGCAAGTGGTTGGATACGTTTGGTTGTGATAGTCCCGTACGCTCGACGAGTTCGTGAACAACCAGCGGCTCCCCGCACAGCGCGCCGAGAATAGACAAGCGGCTTGGGTCGGCAAAGCCGCGAAATAGTTTTGCTCGTTGTTCAATGGTACCGACCTTGCGGTCCACAACGATCTGCGTCATATCATTGCTCACTGATATATTATCCTTTGATCCACTTTAGCAGGAGAACTGCGATCATGGCCAACGCAGAAAGCGCGATAGCAGATATCCCATCCTTTCGTTACCGCGTTTCCGGCATGGATTGCGCCAAGGATGCCGCCCAGATCGAGCGGGCGGCGCAATCTGCGGGTATCGCGCCTGACGCCGTGAAAGTGTCTACTGCAACGCACATAATGACTTTGACAGCTCCCGAAGCGCGCTTGCCGGAAATTGAAAAAGCCGTCGAGACAACAGGGTATGGGTTTGACCGCATCGAGAGCGACGAAGATATTCAGCAAGGTACGGCCCATCAGGACCCTGGCTATCGCCGCGCGCTCTGGATCGTTGTGATCCTGAATGTTGGTTATGGCGTTCTTGAAATGATCGGCGGGTTCATTGCCGGGTCACAGGCCGTGAAGGCCGACGCGCTGGATTTTATTGGTGATGGCGCGATCACCTTCCTCGGCCTGCTGGCCATCGGTTGGAGTCTTCTCTGGCGGGCGCGGTCGGCCCTGATCCAGGGCATCTTCCTTGCCCTGCTTGGTCTTGGCGTCTTTGGGACAACCATCATGCGGGCATTCGAGCCGACAACCCCAGACGCCACGCTGATGGGGCTTCTGGGCCTGATTGCTCTTGTGATCAATGTCATCTCCGTGCTGCCGTTGCTGCAGTACCGGAAGGGGGACGCGAACATGCGTGCCGTCTGGCTGTTCTCGCGCAACGACGCCATTGGCAATGCGGCAGTCGTTGTCGCGGCCGGTCTGGTGGTTTGGCTGGGTAGCGCGTGGCCCGACCTCATTGTCGCCTTCGGCATCGCCGGGTTATTCCTGCATTCTTCCTGGTCGATCATCCGCGACGCGCGGGCCGATCTGAAGGCGGCGGCATGAACAACCGCGTTCTGGGTGGGCTCTGTGCGATTGCAGCTTTCGGTCTCGATCAGGGCACCAAGGCGCTTGCCCTGAACACCCCGGCGCTTGAACATGGGGTCGAGGTTCTGCCCTTTCTCAATCTCGTTCGTGTTCTGAACGATGGCGTCAGCTTCGGTATGCTCGGCGGGATCGTACCCTGGTGGGGTCTCATCGCGCTTGCTACCGCGATCATGGCAGGGCTGCTGATCTGGTTGTGGCGCGCGCTAGATAGGCTGACGGCTGCTGCTCTCGGTATGATCATCGGCGGTGCGCTCGGCAACGTCTTCGACCGGCTGCGCTATCAGGCCGTCCCTGACTTTCTCGACTTCCATTACGGGTCATACCACTGGCCGTCCTTCAACTTGGCTGACGTGGCGATCTTTTGTGGGGCGGCACTGCTGTTCTGGGACGGCTTTCGCGCCTCGAAAGTCAGGCCGGAAAATCGGGAACAAGACAATCGCAAGGGAGATGTCACGGGGGGATAACAGCTAACAGGCAAAGAACTTTGGGAGGGAATTCGGCTTGAGATTTTTGGATTGGATTGACCGTGGCATTCGCGGCATCGGCGTCGTGACTGCGTGGCTGACAGTTGTTTCGATTGCTGCTTATGGCGCGCTTCAGATGCTGGATCGCAAGCTACAACTTGGCGTGTCGAGCTATTTGCCGGACCTGTCCACGTCACTGCTGTTCATCCTAATTTTCTTGACCTTTGGGTATACCTATCTGCGCGACGGTCACGTGCGCGTTGATGTTCTTCGCAGACATTGGTCCGCCCGCCGCATTGCTTGGATCGAACTGATTGGCGGCCTTTTTGTCCTTCTGCCGCTCGCCGCCATCCTGACCTACTACGGATGGGACGGCCTGATGCGCACCACAAAATACGCCGAGACCCAAGTGTGGGCACAACGCATAGCGGGGGTCATAGGCCCCATCTTGCTGGCTTTTGCGGGGATGATCGTCGCCCTTCGCAACATCGGCTTTCTGGCAGGGAGACGTGCGCAAGGCGCACCGGACCAAGCAAGCGGCCTGCACAATGGTGAATGAGGTCCTCACGGTTGCCATGCTTGTCGTGATGGCGATTGGGGTTTTCAGTGGCTTTCCGGTGGCGCTGGTGCTCGCGGGGACAGGCTTCTTGGGGTTTGTCGCTGCGGTTTGGGTGGGGATCACTGATTTTCAGCATCTGGGGCTGATCTACCTGCGGGCCCGTGGTGTACTGACCAATGAATCAGTCCAATTCACCAGCGTTCCAATGCTGATTTTTCTTGGCCTGATCCTGAATGCCAGCGGCGTTGCCGAAACCATGTTTCGCTTGCTGGGGCGTCTTCTGACAGGCGTTCCCGGTCGCTACGCCATTGCGACTTTGCTGATCGGCCTCGTTCTTGCGCCCGCCGCCGGGGTGATCGGTGCTTCCGTCATAACTGTGGCGTTGGTGGCCTATGCCCCGATGATGGCGTCGGGCTACGCACCGCGAACCGCAGGAGGCGCTGTCGCAGCTTCTGGAGCATTGGGTGTCGTGTTCCCGCCAGCCGTGATGCTGTTCTTCATCTCGAACGTGTTCTATCTGCGCATCGGATTGATGTATGTGGCCCTCATCGTACCTGTGCTTCTGATGGTCATGGCCTTCGCGGTCTACTTTGCGGTCACCTTGAGAAAAACGGTCGAAATCCCGCTGGACGCACCCAAGACCAATCTTGTGTCAGACCTCTTGTTTGTACTCGCGTCTGTCGCGGTTATCGCATCCATTCCGCTCAGCATCATTCTGGGCTTTGCGACACTAACAGAGGCGGCTGGAGTAGGGGTGTTTGGCGCGCTTTTGGTTGCTCTGGCGCGAAAGCGTCTGTCTTTCTCGTCGTTAAACTCTGTCACGGTGCAGACAAGCACGATGACGTCGATGGTCTTCTTCATCGTACTTGGCGCATCGGTGTTTTCGCTCAGTTTCCACCTCGTTGGTGGACCAAATGTGATCTTCGACTGGATATCCGCATTCGATCTCACCCGGTGGGAACTGTTGGCCATGCTCCTTGGCGTGATCATCATACTTGGGTTTGTTTTTGACTGGATCGAGGTGCTGCTGGTCTTTGTACCCGTACTGATGCCGATTATTTCAGAGCTCGACTTCGCAGATCACGTCGGCTCTGCCTACTTTGCACAAATCTGGATCGCTGGCCTGATAGCCTTGGCGTTGCAGACGTCTTTTCTGACGCCCCCTTTCGGTTATGCCCTGTTCTTTGCCAAGATGGCCGCACCGAAGGGTATCAATCTGTCTGATATCTATCGCGGAGCGGTACCCCTTGTTGCCATTGAGATTGCATTGATCGCGGCGCTGATCTCGTTTCCTCAGCTTATCACTTGGCTGCCCGAAATGGCCCTTGGGGATGCCGATGCGCCGCAATTGATACAGCGGTGAGTGATGTAGCCTGCAGCGGGGGAAAGCATTCCCTTGTGGGTTCTCTAGGTTTAACCGTTTTTTCGGATTGAGCTGAAGCGGCCACTGGCGCAGCCGCAGCGAAATGGTGCTTAGTCCGCACAACTCACGTTGATAAAGGATGCTGGGAACGACCGCTTTGCTCGTTCGGGACGCGCGAAAGACGACTGGTGTCTCGTCAAACCCTTACTCCATGGAGGCTTATACGTCCTGTGAGAGTTCTTTTGTGAGGGTCGACCCCTTCGCCAACCGGCGTGCCAGCGTCTGAACAAATCCGCCATACCGCTCCTTCCCCTTCGTCTTGGCTGCCGCGTAGGTGTCATCCGGCAAAGGTGGCGTTGTCGTCAGCCAGAAGCGGACGAACAGCGCCAGCGCCTCGGTCGTGATCTCCTGATCGCGTTCCAGCCGTTCGAGCGACCGGGTCAGGCGGTCCAGCCTGCGGACGATCGCGGCCTCGCTCTGTTCTGCGCTGTCGGGTGAGAGGAACGACGCCAATGCCGCATCGATGATCTGGGTTTTGGGAACGCGTCGTCGCGCCGCCAGTGCGTCGATTTCGTCGAAGAGGGCTGGGTCGACATAGGCTGTGATCTTGGTTTTCTTCATGACGCCACCTCACAGTTCGATGCCATCATCCGGATCGAGGGCCGCTTGATGCGCGACAGTACGGAAGCGGGTCTGCATGGCGCGGGCGCGTTGGGCCTCGTCGTCGGGTTCGTCTTCGAGGGCAGCGAATTCCTCGCGCGGGAACGGCGAGTCAGGCGCCACATCTTCATGCTCTGGGATCTCAGGCTCTCGTCGGATGCCGCCATCAGCATCGTCAGCGGGCTTGTTCGTATCAGCTTCCTGAGGAGGTGTGATCGGTTGAAGACTGCTCCAATCATCGGGTCCCGCAGGGCTGAAAGGTGCAGATACTTCTACGATAGGCGGCTTCTGGATTCTCGCCTTCAGTTGCGCGTCGCGGAAGTAGCGGACTTTCTGCGCCCGGATCGGGGCTGCACCTGATACAAGAATGATTTCGTCATCAGGCGGCAGCTGCATGATCTCGCCGGGGGTCAGCAAGGCGCGGGCGGTTTCCTGGCGCGAGACCATCAGATGCCCGAGCCAGGGTGACAAGCGATGCCCGGCATAGTTCTTCATCGCGCGCAGTTCGGTCGTGGTGCCGAGGGCGTCGGACAGGCGCTTCGCCGTGCGCTCGTCATTGGTCGCGAAGGCGACGCGGACATGGCAGTTGTCCAGGATGGCGTTGTTCTGGCCATAGGCCTTTTCGATCTGGTTCAACGACTGGGCGATCAGGAAGGCCTTGAGACCGTAGCCCGCCATGAAGGTCAGTTGGCTTTCAAAGAAGTCGAGACGGCCGAGGGCGGGGAACTCGTCGAGCATGAACAGAAGGCGGTGTTTGCGGTTGGTGTTGTGAAGCTCTTCAGTCAGACGGCGACCGATCTGGTTCAGGATCAGCCGGACCAGCGGTTTGGTGCGGGAAATGTCCGAGGGCGGCACCACGAGGTAGAGGGTGAGCGGCCGCGCATCAGAGACGAGATCATCGATCCGCCAGTCGCAGCGCCGGGTCACTGCGGCGATCACGGGGTCGCGGTAGAGACCGAGGAAGGACATGGCCGTGGAGAGAACACCGGAGCGTTCGTTCTCCGACTTGTTCAGCAGTTCGCGCGCGGCTTGGGCGACAACAGGATGCGGGCGATCTCCGAGATGGGCAGTCCGCATCATTGCGGTCAGCGTGGTGGCGATGGGACGCCGTGGATCGGACAGGAAGGCGGCGACGCCTGCCAGTGTCTTGTCTTTCTCGGCATAGAGGACATGCAGGATTGCGCCGACCAGAAGGGAATGGCTGGTCTTCTCCCAATGGTTCCGCCGCTCGAGCTGGCCTTCGGGATCGACGAGGATATCGGCGATATTCTGGACGTCCCGCACCTCGCGTTCGCCGCGCCGGACTTCGAGCAGCGGATTGTAGGCTGCGCTGGCTGCATTGGTCGGGTCGAAGAGCAGGACACGCCCGAACCGCGCCCGCCATCCGGACGTCAGCTGCCAGTTTTCGCCCTTGATGTCGTGGACAATCGCGGACCCGGGCCAGGTCAGCAGGCTTGGGATCACGAGGCCGACGCCTTTGCCAGAGCGGGTGGGCGCGAAGCACAGCACATGTTCCGGTCCGTCATGCCGGAGGTAGCGCTTGTCGAGACGGCCCAGCACGACCCCGTCGTCTGCGAACAGCCCGGCGTCGGTGATATCTTTGGGGCTTGCCCATCTGGCCGAGCCATAGGTTGTCACGTCGCTCGCCTCGCGCGCCCGCAGGACCGACAGCAAGATCGCGACGGCAATGGCGCCGATCCCGCCCGCGCCGGCGATTGCGGCTCCCTCCATGAAGACGCGGGGCGCGTAGGCGTCGTACCAGTACCACCAGGTGAAGACCTGCCACGGGCGGTAGATCGGCAGGCCGAAGAGGGCGGTCAGAGGCGCGCCAAGCTGGGGTTGGAACCCGAGACGAAACGCGACCCATTGCGTCGCTGCCCAGACGAAGAGCAGCGCTACGATACTGACGATAAGGATCTGGCCCCAGAGGATCTTGGTGGCCGATGACGTGTCCTGACGGCTCATGGTGATGTCCTTTCTGCTCAGAGGCTCAGCCCGCGCTTGCGCCCGAGGCTCCAATCGATCCCGCCGCCGGGCGTCATCGTGCCCGTGACGGTCTGGCCGAGATGGCGTTCGAGTTGCGGTGTCCAGGGGACGAGCGAGAAGCCGAGACCATCGTCGATCATGGCGAAGCGGCCCGAGGCGAGATCGAGGCGTTGCCGGAACGTCCCTGTGACGGGTTCGCCCTCGGTCGGCTTGTAACGGGGGAGGCCGGTTTGTGTGTTGAGGTCTTGAGCAATGGCGTCCAGTTCGCGGTTGCGCAGGGTGGCCAGCAGATCGCGGGCAAAGGTGACCCGCTGCCCTTGCCGTCGGGCGAGGCCTTCGGCGACAAGGTGATCCGAGCGGCGCTCCAAGGCCTGGCGAACATCTGCGCCAAATCCGGCACCACTCAGCGGCGCGCGTTCCCGGGCAAGATGCAGGCGGTCGAGCCAGGTGGCGCCATCCGCCTCGACCTGGGCGGCCAGCGACAGATCGGAACGACCGACAAGAGACAGTTGCGGTGTCCCGTCCGTCTTCCCTGTCCAGAGCCGGGTTTCGACGATGCCTCCTTGCGGCGTGTCGCCGGTCGCATCGAGATTCCGGAAGCGCAGGTGATGTACGCGACCGTCAACACCGTCGATGATCGCGTAGCCGGTCCCGGCGTGGTCGTCATGAAAGCCGCGTTCAATGAGCCGCCCGAGGATCGGCGGGGTGGGCGTGCCTTCGATGGCGAAGTCACCCGCTGCGCGGCTGCGGTCGGTGCCCATGGCCCGGTGCATCCGTTTGATGATGTCGCCGCGCATCCCAAGCTCGCGCAGAGTGTCTTCGGCAGTCGGTTTCAACTCCCAGATGGCGGGGGCGATTTGTTCGGCCAGCCCGAGCCTCTCCAGTGTCTGGGCACGCCCGATCATCAAGCGACGCAGCTCCGGATCGCGGGGGTCAGGCGTTCCGCGCCGCAGGTCGGCGATGCCGGCATGATCATCCGCCAGAGATCGCAGGCCGCGGTCGAGATCGGTCCAGCGTTCCGCCGTGACCTGTGTTTCAAGCGCTCGGGAAATCTCCTGCTCGCTGCGTGGACCCAGTTCCAGTTGCACGAGGTCTTCCGCGCGCGCTCGAAGCCCCCGGCTGATATAGTCACGCGAGATGACGAGATCGCGCCCATTGTCGGCTTTGCCCCGCACGAGGATGTGCACATGCGGATTGTCGGTGTTCCAGTGATCGACGGCGACCCAGTCGAGTGTTGTGCCGAGATCCCGTTCGGCACGGGCCATCAGATCACGGGTAAAGGCGCGCAGGTCCTCAAGCTCGGTGGCATCTTCCGGCGAGACGATGAACCGGAAATGATGCCGGTCGTCTTCGCAGCGCACCGCAAAGCCGCCCCGGTCGAGATCATCGCTTTCAGCCCCGAACAAGTCGGCTTCGCGTCCGTCTTGGCCGACGCCGTCGCGCTGCAGGTAGCCGAGGTGCTTGACCATCGGGGCGGAGCGAAAGCGCTTGCCCTGATGGCGCACGATACGCGCCTTCACGACGACGCGCCGGGAGGTGCGGGTCAGACCTTTGGCGGTTCGGGCAAACCGTCCGCGCCCGAAAGAGGTGTTGCCAGAACGCGTGCTGCCCGCGCCGATTTGATAGCCGGTATGCCCTGACTTTCGGGCGGCACGCATCACCTCACTGATGAAGCGTGTCGGTTGCTTTGAGGTTCTGCCGCCGTCGCGGATACGTCCGGGCCGGATACGGAGGTCGTCGTCGCGCCCGGTCATGGCCGCACTCGCTCGCAGAACATGCTGCCGCACAAAGAATATCGCAAAATCAGTACTTTAGGTGAAGTCCTGCGGCATGCAGCTTGGATGTGCGGCGCAAATCCTCGCAGAGAAACAACAGCTTGAGGTCCGCTTGCGGCACCTCTTTTATCTCGCGCTCTTTCTGTTGAGACCCTGCGCGTCGACCCTCTCCGGCACATTCCTGCGACCCGGCTTTCCAGACCACGCTTTGGTGCGATTCCGCGGATCATGGCGTTCGCCCCCGGCTGAGAGGCACGAAGATGCCGTTTCGAGACGCGTCAGACGCAATCCGTTGGGTGTCATCACCCGGGGTTTGACCCGTCTCAGCCGTTGCCAAGAACAGCGAGGCGTCGCGCCAGTCCTCCGTCCTGTGCGGGCGACTGACTGCCCGCGCGACGTCGGTCCCATCGGCGATGAGTGGCGCGAGGATGGCGAGGTAATTGCGGGTTTCACGCGGCAAGGCGCGCCCGGTATCTAGGTGGTCCTGGTAGCGCGCAGGTCCGGCATTATAGGCCGCGAGAAAGCCGGGCGAACCGAACCGGTCGTACATCTGCCGTAGATAGGCGGTACCGGCCAGGATGTTGTCGCGTGGATCGAAGGGGTCATCGCTAAGCCGGTGGGCTGCGCGCAATTCGGCCCAGGTGCCGGGCATGATCTGCATAAGCCCCATGGCGCCTGCGTGGCTGACCGCGCGGGGATTACCAGCGCTTTCAGCCTCCATAACGGCAAGGATCCAGTGCTCTGGGAGGCCGAACCTGCGCGCGGCTTCTGCGATATAGGTGTCGATTGCTTGCTGCTCAGATGCAGGAACACTGCGGTCCTGAGCAATCACGGTGGACGGTGTCAAGGTGATCGGCATGCAGAGGATAACTACAAGCGCGGTCGTGACGGCCGCGTGCCGACGGCTGTGCCCGGGTTCAAGACTACGCATCTTCCGCCCCCCCAAATGTCCAAAGAGGGATGGCACGCCCGAGGATCGTGTCCGCTGACAACGGGCCGAAATACCGTCCATCGAGGCTGTCCGCGACACCAGCAAGGAGCAGGAAAACCTCGTCTGACTCCAGCGTGACACATCCCGTCCAATGGGGAAGCGGGCGGCCCTGTTGGTCAGCCGATGCTGCCTGGGCAACAACGGTACCGTCGAGGGTGATATCGAGATCGTGGCGACAGACGGTCATGCCCGAGACGGCCGCGACGCGTTTCAACAGCAAGGTATCCGCACTGACATAGCCGCGCTCAACCACCCAGGATGACCGGTCTTCCGGCAGGCGCACGGCAACGAGATCGCCCAGCGATGGCGGGTTTGACGCTCGAACAACGTAAAGTCCGACGGGCACGCTTGCTGAGGCGTTCCAGATCAGTCGCGGTACGCGGTCGATCTGTGCGGCTGCGAGCAGACCGAGGGACAAACCGACCGCGAGGAGGGGAGGGGCCGCCGCGCTCATGTCGTCACCATGCGTCGTTTGAGCCAGGCCGCATGCCGGGCAGGGGTGTAGGGACGGGGCTCCATTGCCGCGGTCAGGCGGTTGTGGACGTGCCGCCAATGATCGGGGCAGACATCTTCCGGCGCGATGCCATAGCTTTCCACGATATCGACGGACCGAAGCGCCGCCTCGACCTTGGGCCAGCCGGAGAGGCGCAGCAAAAGCTCTCCGCCTGGCGTGACACAGGGCACCGTCGAGCAGGGCTCGCCTGCATCGACGGCGCGCAGAATGTCGATCCGGCTTTCAACAGTGCCGTGGTCGTTCGACGACCAGCGGACGAGCGCGAAGACTGCGCCGGGGGCGAAGGCCACGCGCTTTTCCGTGCGCGTCAGGATGGTTTCCCCGGCCATCCGACCGAAGCGGATCCAGCGCTCGATGCGCCCTTCGATCCAGGTGAGGTGGACAAGTGTCTGCACCGGTTCAGCGCCCCCGCCGCAGATAGGCCGGCGAAACGGCGGCATGGCGTTTGGCGGGTAGAACGCGGTCTTCGGTCTCGTCCGAGGTAGAGGTCTTCTCGCCCCGTGTGACCCAGGCCTGCAGATCGTCGACCGCGTAGACGACACGCCCGCCGATTTTCGAGTACCGCGGGCCTGTCCCGTAGGTCCGGTGCTTTTCCAGCGTACGGCCAGACAGGCCGAGAAAGCGGGCGGCTTCCGGGGTCCTGAGGTAGCGGGGCGGGAGTCCTTCATTTGGGTCGGGCATTTTAGCATCTCCGGTGGCTAGGCCGCGCGACGGCGCGTCGCGGGTTGTCGGAGGTCATCAAAACGGAGAAGAACCCAACGGAGGGATGACGAAGATCGCGGCGTGAAAACGTCACCCCCAAAGGCCAACAGGATCAGCGAGTGATGAGGCTTCGAATTTCGGGGATTGCGCGGTGATCACTTGCGCGGCTTGGAGCGCCCCGTGGGTCCTTTGCCGAGAAGGAGAAAGCGATAGCCTTTGGTGGTCAGATGCGTTCCGTGGGCCGACAGTCGGGTGATCTGGGCCTTGAGGGAGCTGGTCTTCCAATGCTCGCGTGACACAGCCTCGGCACCGAACAAGTGCCGCGCGATCGTCTGGTAGCTGGCACGGTCCCGGCGCGCGTCGAGTGTGCGCAGTGCAAGCTGGATGCGCCGTCGCTGCTGCGACGTCAGGGGCGGAGGGGATCGTTTGCGGTACAACAGCTCCGCGCGAAGCGCGTTGAGTATGTCCACTCGTGCCGCCCAATGTTCGTCCAGCGGCACCAGAATCCCAATCGGGCGTTGGAGGCTTTCGGCATCCAGCATGAGCAATGCGCCTGTTGCGAGGCAAGTGTCGCTGTGGTGTCGCCGCCAGGGACCGGCACAGCATACCCGACCGCTGCCGGAGCGATTGATGGCTTCCAGAATACGGGTGCTTTGGGTGCGTCGATTTCCGGATCAACCGGGAAATCGCAACCCCCATGCGGCCGGTGATTTCAATCCATCCCGCATTTGCGGGTAATAGGCGCGATAGTCGGAATTGCGGCGCAAGCATTCCCAGGCCAGCCCGGACAGGTCGAGACTGTCGAAATGCTTGTATGCCGCTTCGTCTTGCCAATCTTTGGTCATGGCGAAGCTCCGCGTCAGCTGTTTCGATGGACAATGAGTATAGCTTGGTGACGCGCCAAAACGACGGCAGGAACGGTTGCCCTGCGCAACCTGCGCGGGTGTTCGCCGATGTCTTACGGATAAGGCGAAGTTCAGCCGTTACCGCCCTCAAGCAGCTTGCGATAGCCTTGCTCCGTCATCCAGCGGGCGCGGGCGAGGTGGCTGTCGTACATCTTTTTGGCACGCACTGGTTCCTCGGCGGCATCTATACCGAAAAGAATCTCACTGACTTCCTGCAGGCTGGCACCGCTTTCAGCGGCATCAAACAGGCGCAAGTACAGTGTCATATGCGCGTGGTCGTAATCGGTCAGCTCATCGCTTTGTGGTGCGAGATCAGCGATCGGCGTGGTGCCGGTGGCAGACATGATTCCCCCTCGCCGTTGGGCGTTAAGGCTCATAACAGCACATCAGATTGCATGTGCAAGGTCGGATTGCGGTCAGTCAAACTGCAGATGAGTATTATAATACGTCGCACCAAAATACGCGATAGGTTCTTTACTCGCGGATGGACATCCGCGTTGTTTTTGCAAGGAATCTCAAGCACTACCGCCAAGCCTGCGGGCTTACGCAGGCCGCTTTGGCGGCGGCGATGGAAGTCGACCGTGCCCATGTCAGCGCCATGGAGCGCGGCCAGCAGAACGTCACCCTGCAAACCCTGCAGCGGGTCGCAGCGCATCTGGATGTGGCCCCAGCGAAGCTGATCGAAGAACGCGCCGAAGGCGATGTGCGTTCCCGAAAACCGTGATCCTTCGCCCGGGCAGTCAGCTTTCGGGGCGAAACGTGCAAGCTCAGGGCAGGGCATTGGTCGAACCCAGTGCGCCGGGCAGGATGGTCTTCTATAGCGATCAATCCGCTATTCAGCACTGAGTTCGGTCATCTTCTGGCCAAGGCGGCGCTGCATCAGATCATCGCCGGGCGTGGTCTCCATCAGTCGCTGAAGCGCCGCGATGGCCCAGCCCCGCCGGTCGATGCGTGTGCTGGCGGTCATCAGGTGATCGACCGCTTCGTCGATGTCGAACGGGCTGGGTTCATAGCCACGGCCCGCCAGAAGATGCCTGATGGCATGCAGAGCGACTTCGGCGGAGAAGGCCGGTTCCTTGATGGCGAAGTCGCGGGCGGCCCGGATGAGCGTCGCCGGGGCCGCCTCGTGATCGGCCGCGCAGTCGAGGGCGATGTCGAAATACGTCGCGGTCTTGGCCGCGGCGAACCATTTGCCCTTGCGACCGTGGAGCGTGATGAGGTCTTCCAGTAATGCACGGGCATCCCGGTCAGGGTAGCGTTTGACCAGATCGCGCCACATCGCCAACCATGTGTTCCCGTTGGCAGCGGGCAGACCGAAACGGCGATAGGCCTCGTCCGCCTTGCCCTGGCGCATAAGGATCGCCTCGCAAAAGCGGCAGATGTCGTGATGGCCCCATGTCTGGCGGTCCGCCTGCAGCAGCGCCTCGGCATAGGCGAGCGCGTCATCCTCGCGGCCCTGTCGAAGCAAGGCTTCTGCCCCGAACTTGTCATCGAACCACAGCCGGGTCTTCTTGACCGCGAGGAGCGCTAGCAGTTCGTCATACCGTCCGGCCTCGAGCAGGCAGGACAGCGTGAGCGTCGCGGTGCCGACATGAGAATACCGCTCCAAATCCGACCATGCCCGATGGATCAGGGCGAGATCCCTGTCGGCATGAAAGGTCATGAGCGCGGGATACACGGCGATCTCGCCAAACCGCTCCGAGATTGGGGCGAGGTAGTCGACGCCATCGTCTTCGATTGCCGTGCGCAGCTGCTCCAGCCATTTTGCGCGCGTCTTTTCATCGGCTGGGGCGGCGATCAGGATCGGCACGAGGTCGTCAAGTGTCCGGCGCACGGCGGTGCCAAGCGCGCCCGACGAGGTGTCGATATGCTCAAACGCGGGCCAGATCCGCGCAGTCAATGCGACCACGCCCTCCGCCGCCGTGACAGGATCCGCACGATTGACGGCCCGGATTTCCGCGCTGGCCGATTTCAACCGCTCGATCGCCTTGGCGGAGCCGCGCCATCCGAAAGCGCTTGCGCGCATGCCGGGTTTGAAGGCCCATTTGTGGACAGGTTTGCGCGCCATGCTGCTACCGCCCGCGCGATTTGCTGCGCGTGATCCAGTCGGCTCCGGCATAGGTTACGGCGTGGATATGAACCTCGTGGGCATCATCGTCGACGGTGAAGGCGATCACGGCCTTGCGGCCTGCCGGAATGGCGCGCAGCCCGGGGGCCATCTCGTCCCGGCGGCTGCCTTTGTGCGGCAGATCGGTAAGGCTGGCGATGGTTGCCTCGATCTCGTCCAGTCGACGCGCACCGGATTGCGGGCCGGCATAGTCGATCAGCCAGCGTGTGATCGCGTCGAGATCATCCGCGACCGCAGGATGGAACCGGATACGATAGCTCACCCCTCGCGCGCAGCCTGCAGCCGGGCCCGCGCGGCGGCAAATGCGTCCTCGGCCGAGACATAGTCGGCGCGCGGCGTGTCGAGCCGCGCCCGGATTTCTTCGGCCATCGCTCCAAGGGCCAACTCGCGTTCCTCTTCATCGCGCATCATCTGCTCCAGCGCCGCCGCCACAGCCGCGCTTTGCGAGGCAAAGACGCCTTGGCCCACTTTGTCAGTCAGGAACCGATGGTGGCGGTCGGTGAAGCTAAGGGTTGTCTTGACGGTCATGCTTGCCTCCGAGGTATGACTTAGTCATATAGGCGAAGGCTTGAAGATTCGCAATCTCTTCGGGCAGGGCGGGAAGTGTGAATTCGCTGGGGTCGAGGGCCCGCAGGGCGGTATCGACGGAAGCTGACATTCGTATGGCGCAACATGTGGGCTGCCCGCTGCGTCGCCGCATGACAGCTTCGAGCCCAAAGTACTTGATGCTGCGCTTCGCATGAATGGACTTGAACCGCACTTTGCCGCCATTTGCCATCGCAAGGACGGCCCGGAGCCGACCTAAAATGAGCCTCGACTGCGCCGCAGTGCAGCACTTCAGACCGGCCTTCGCTGCAGGCGCAAATTCGCCGCGTGAGGATCGCGATGGCAACAGCGAGACCCAACTGACCGCGATGCAACCCAGCCTCCAGGCCGGAAGTTGTGGCGACGATCACGGAGCAGGCGGCCCGCCAAATTTGCGTTGCGCTGTTTGAGCAATGATGTTTCTGAATGAATGCCCCGCTCTAGAACTCTACCCAAGCGGTGCCGGCCTCCGCAGACGCTATGCAGGCCGAAATGAACCGGACGCCATCAAGCCCTTCGACAATTCCGGGCAGGAGTTTTGGACCCCCTGCGTGTTCTGCCGAGATCAGATCGGCAGCCTCGCGATAGAGCGTCGCGAAGCCTTCGAGATAGCCTTCGGGATGACCCGCCGGAATTCTGGTGACCGCCATGGCGGCCTCTGTCGCTCCGGCGCCGCCCCGGGTGATTATCTGGCGCGGTTGGCCGAAGCGGGTAAAGGCCATCCGGTTCGGATCTTCCTGGCTCCATTCAAGCCCAGCCTTGTCCCCATAGACCCGGAGCCGCAGCCCGTTCTCATTGCCGACCGCCACCTGGCTGGCCCAGAGCATGGCGCGCGCACCACCGCCATAACGCAGCAAAATGTGGGCATTGTCATCGACAGGCCGGCCAGGCACGAATGCCGAGAGGTCGGCTGCAAGATGGCTGGGCGTCAGGCCAGTCACGAAATTCGCCAGGTTGAAGGCATGCGTGCCAATGTCGCCGATTGCGCCGCCCCTGCCAGACCGTTGCGGGTCGGCCCGCCAGGCCGCCTGCTTGCCGTCGGAGGGTTCCGTCAGCCAGTCCTGCGCATATTCCACCTGTACGATGCGGATTGCCCCCAGTTTGCCCGAGGCGATCAAGGCGCGTGCCTGACGGATCAGCGGGTAGCCGGTGTAGTTGTGGGTCAGGATGAAATGCTTACCCGAACGGTGTACCGCTGCCGCAATGGCTTGGGCGTCCTCTTCGGTGCCGGCCAGCGGCTTGTCGCAGATCACGTGGATCCCGGCGTCGAGAAAGGCAATCGCAGGCGCGGCGTGCACGTGGTTCGGCGTGACGATAGCCACCGCGTCGATACCGTCTTCGCGTGCCGCTTCGGCCTGCGCCATTGTCGCGAAATCTGTGTGGCTGCGGGCCGGGTCAAGACCGAGGTCTACTGCCGATGCCGACGCGCGCGCGGGATCCGAGCTGAGCGCACCGGCCACAAGGTCCCAGCGACCGTCGAGACGCGCGGCAAAGCGGTGAACACCGCCGATGAACGCGCCTTGGCCGCCACCGACCATGCCCAATCTCAACCGTTTCATGAAGCCACCCCAAGCATCCTCCGGATCGTCGCGGTGTCGGTCTTGCCCCCGGCAAAGTCGTCGAACGCTTTTTCGGTGGCTTCAATGATGTGACGGCGGATGAAAGGCGCGCCTTCGGCGGCGCCTTGATCGGACGATTTCAGGCAGCATTCCCATTCCAGCACCGCGAAGCCATCATAGCCGTATTGACACAACCGCGAGAAAATTCCGGCGAAATCAACCTGGCCATCGCCCAGCGACCGGAAGCGCGCGGCGCGGTCGGTCCAGTCGGCATATCCCGAATAGACACCCTGCCGGGCGGTCGGATTGAACTCGGCGTCCTTGACGTGGAACGCGCATATCCGGTCGTGGTAGAGGTCGATGAAGCCCAGGTAGTCAAGCTGTTGCAGCAGGAAATGCGAGGGGTCGTAGTTGATCCGTGCGCGGTCATGGTTGCCCGTGGCCGCGACAAAGCGTTCGTAGGTGGCTCCGTCAAACAGATCCTCGCCGGGATGGATTTCAAATCCGATATCAGCGCCCTGGTCCTCATATGCGTCGAGGATCGGCCGCCACCGACGGGCGAGTTCGGCAAAAGCCTCGTCGATCAGGCCCGACGGACGCTGCGGCCAGGGATAGAGGTAGGGAAACGCAAGTGAGCCGGAAAAGCTGACAGTGGTGTCAAGGCCAAGATTGCGCGCGGCCTTAGCGGCGTTGAACATCTGGTCCACCGCCCACTCTTGCCGTGCGGCGGGTTTGCCGCGCAGAGCGGCCGGCGCAAAAGCGTCGAAGGCAAGGTCATAAGCCGGATGAACCGCGACCAGTTGGCCCTGTAGGTGGGTCGACAGTTCACTGATCGTCACACCTGCATCGGCGCAGATGCCCTTGACTTCGTCGCAATAGGTTTGGCTTGTCGCGGCCTTGTCGAGGTCAAAAAGCCTGGTGTCGAAGGTCGGTATCTGGACTGCATCATACCCCAGCCTGGCAGCCCAGGCGGCAATGCCCCTCAGGGTGTCAAACGGCGCCGCATTGCCGGCGAACTGGGCAAGGAAGACCCCCGTACCTTTCATCGTACTGGCCATCGTCTGGCTCCTTTGTCTGTGCCCGTCAGGACGCGAAGTCGCTGAGCATCGTCAGGTGCCGGATCTCGACCGGACGGGCGAGCAACTCGCCCTGCCGGTCGAACAGCGGCTTCAGATGCGGCTTGGTCAGGTGTTCGTCGAGATCCTGCTGGGTGCGCCAGTTTTCATAGAAAACGAATACGCAAGGATCGCGGGCGTCGGCGTGGAAGTCGTAGTTCAGACATCCCGCCTCGGCCCGTGTCGGGGTGACCTGCGCGGCCAGGATCTCCTGCAGTTCCGCGCGGGTTTCAGGTTTGGCGACAACGGTGCCGATGATGGTGCATCCGGGGATCATGGTTCAGCTCCTTTTCTGGCTGAGGGCCACGGCCAGAATGATGATCCCGCCACGTGCGATAAGCTGTTGGCTGAATTCGAGACCCATCAGGATCAGCCCGTTGTTGATCAGCCCGATCATCAGCGCGCCGACAATGGTGCCGATCACCGTACCGTAGCCGCCGAACAGACTGGTGCCGCCCAGAACCGCCGCCGCGATGACACTCAGCTCGTCGCCTTCGCCAAGCTGGAACCGGCCTGATTGCAGCCGCCCGGCATAGAGCATGCCGGCCAGTGCCGCCGCCATCGACGACACGATCAGCACCCGAAACTTGATCGAGCTGGTGTCGATGCCCGAATACCGCGCCGCTGTTTCTCCGCCACCGGTTGCCAGCACACGGCGCCCGAAGCTGGTGCGTTTCAGCACGAAGTGACCGATCACACCCAGCACCACCATCCAGATCAACAGCACCGGAATGATCCCGATCGAGCCGCCGCCGAAGAGCCAGGAATAGGCCGGTTCGATGATCGGAACCGCCGAGGTGTCGCTGACCCACATGGCGACGCCCTTGGCGATGCCCATCATGGCCAGCGTCGTCAGGAATGACGGAATGCCGATGCGGGTGGTCAGAAGACCGTTGAACACGCCCACGGCAATGCCGGTGGCCAGCCCGGCGGCGACGCCGAAGAACAGGCCGCCAACGTCGATCGCCATCGCGGTTGTGACCGAGGCCAACCCGGCAACCGCGCCGACCGACAGGTCGATCTCACCGGCGCTGAGCACGAAGGTCATGGCAATCGCCATCACCGCGATCATCGCCGTCTGGCGCACGATGTTGAGCAGGTTGTTGGGGTTCAAGAACCCCTTGTCGTTCAGCGTCAGCGCGAAGATCAGAAAGATCACCGCAAAGCCGATATAGATGATGTTCTGGCGCCAGTTGGCCAGACCGAAGCGGGCCGCGATGCCCGGCCCGGAGCTGAGGTTTTCACTGGTGGACATGGGCGTTTCCCTGATGCTTCAGGGCCTTCTGGATATGGAATTGCAGTTTCTGTTCCGCCGCCTGCAACTGGTGCATGGTTTCATCGGCAGGCAGGTTGGGGTCGTCGAGGTCGTGGCGCGGATAAGTGCCCGCGGCGCGGCCTTCGCTCATCACCACGATGCGGTCGCAGGCGGTGAGAAGCTCGCTCAGTTCGGACGAAATCATCAGCACCGCCTTGCCCGATTTCGCAAGGTCTCGGACCAGCCGGATAATCTCGGACTTCGATCCGATGTCGATGCCGGCCGTCGGCTCGTCGAGGATCAGGATATCCGGATCCGCCGCCAGCCATTTGCCGATCACCACCTTCTGCTGGTTGCCGCCCGACAGGGTGGATACCGCATGATCGCGCGAGGCGGTCTTGATGCTGAGATGCTTGATCTGGTGATCCGCCGTCTCACGCACTGCCTGGGTGTTCATGACCGACCGGTTTGACAGGTGATCCAGAACCGCCATCGAGATGTTGGAGGCCACCGAATGCGCGCCGATGATGCCCTGCGTCGCGCGGGCCTCGGGAACCAGCGCGATGCGCGCGTCGATGGCGTCCTTTGGCTTGTTGATCTGAACCGGTGTGCCGGCCACGCGGATCTCGCCCGAGGCCACCGGATCGATGCCGGCAATCACCCGCGCCAGCGACGACCGGCCCGAGCCGAGGAGCCCCGCCAACCCAACCACTTCGCCGCGATGCACAGTCAGGCTGATGTCCTGAGGCTTGTGGGCGCCCGAGACATTCACCAATTCCAGCAGCGCCTCGCCCAGCTCAGCGGATTCGCGCGCCACATCGCTCAGCCCCTTGGACCGCTTGCCGACGATATGTTCGATCATGGTGTCGATCGGTAATTCCGACAGTGGCGCCGTGATCACGTGGCGGCCATCGCGCAGGATGGTGGCACGGTCTGCGATACGCGCGATTTCGTCCATCCGGTGGCTGACATAGATGATCGCGACGCCCTGAGACTTCAACTTTCGCAAGAAGACAAACAGCCGCTCGACATCGGACACCGACAGCGCCGTCGACGGCTCGTCTAGCACCAGCACGCGGGCATCCTGGCTGATCGCCTTGACGATTTCGGTCAATTGCTTCTGCCCGGCCCCGAGATCGCCAACCAGCGCCCTGGGGTCCACGTCGACCTCGAGCATGTCGAACAGCTCCTTGGCCTTGCGCTCCGCCACGCGGTCGTCGATCAGCCCCGCGCCGGTCTTGGCCTCGCGGGTCAGATAGACGTTCTGGGCCACGGAAAGCGTCGGGATCAGGCTCATCTCCTGAAATATCATCGCGACCCCGGCGTCGCGCGATGCCTCGGGCGACATCGCGGTGATTTTGGTGCCGCAGATCTCGATGGTGCCTTCGTCGGGAACATGGACCCCGTTCAACACCTTCAGGATCGTCGACTTGCCAGCGCCATTGCCGCCCAGCAAAGCGTGGATCTCGCCTGCTTCAACCTGGAAATCCACGCCTTGCAGGGCCTTCACGCCGCCGAAATGCTTGACGATTCCCCGCATGTCGACGGCATGGGTGGTGCCGGTCATGCCGGCACCGCGTTCCTTTTGTCCGCTGCTGTCAGGGATTGCACCTTGACCCATTGTTCTGTCTCCCCCGAAGTGATCAATGCATCGGCCACCAGTTCGGTCAGGTATCCGTCGGCAAAACTCGGCGACGGCTGCTCACCGCTGGCAATGGCATTGAAGAAATCATAGCACTCGATGATCTTGGTTTCCGAATACCCGATGCCCAGCGCCGGGATCGGCCAGAGACCTTCGCCATAAGGATGTGCCGGGCCGGTATAGACCGTGCGGAAGCCGCGCGCGTCGGCCGGATCGTCGGCAAACATCACCTGAAGCTCATCGCGGCGTTCGTAGTTGAACAGAATCGACCCCTTGGTGCCGTGTATCTCCAGCGTGATGAAGTTGTTGCGGCCATGACCGTTGCGCGTGGCTTCGAGCGAGCCGATGGCGCCGCATGCGAACTTCAGCATCGACACGACCTCGTCGTCGACATCGACCTCGCCGCGCGGCGCACCCGAGTTCTTTTCGCTGGCGCCAAGCTTGTCGACACCGCCCGACTGCAGGGGCCGGCTCTTGATATAGGTCGGCGTCAGGGCGCTGACCGCTGAAATCGGGCCGACCAGGTAATGCGCCAGATCGACGACATGGGTGCCGATGTCACCGATTGTGCCCGATCCGGCGATCTTCTTCTGGAAACGCCAGGACAGTGGCCCGTCGGGATCGGCAGACCAGTCCTGCAGATAGGTGCCGCGGAAGTTCAGGATCTCTCCGATACGGCCTTCATCGATGTATTTCTTGGCCAGCGCCACGGCGGGTGTGCGGCGGTAGTTGAAGGCGACCATATGGATCACGCCGGCTTTCTCGACCGCGTCGAGCATGGCTTTGGCCTCTTCGCCGCCCCGAGCCAGCGGTTTTTCGCAGATGATGTGCTTGCCCGCCTTCGCCGCGGCAATGGCAATCTCGGCATGCACATTGTTGGGCGTGCAGATGTCGATCACGTCGATATCGTCGCGGGCGATGACTTCGCGCCAGTCGGACGAGGCTTCGTCGAAGCCAAAACGCTGACGGGCGGCTTCGGCCAGTTCGTCTGTCACATCCACAACGACCTTGCGGTGCGGAATGGCGGGGGCGGGCCAGAAGAACATCGGCATCGACGCATGGGCCATGGCATGTGCCTTGCCCATGAAACCGCCACCGATCATCGCGATATTGAGTGTCTTGGTCATTTTCCATTCTCCAGAAATGGGGCGTCAGGGCGGTCGCGCCTGTGGCGCCGCCGGGCCGCGGAACTTGTTCGGAAAAGGTGGCCGATCCCTGTCGCGCAGGGTCGGCCCCGCTTGTGCTACTTCATGCTCTTCTGGATGTTGCGGGTGGCGTCTGCGCGGTACACGGTTTGCCAGGCGTCCAGCAGGTTGCTCTTTTCGACCGGCAGAGCAGGCAGGGCGACAAACGCCGGTGCCTCCTTGTCCAGCAGCGCATAGCCCGCCAGCGTGGCTTCTGCGACGCCCTGGTCGAACGGACGCTGCGCGCCCAGGCCCTTGACGAAACCGCCCTGGGCCATGTTGATCGCGACGTTCTCGCCGAGGTCGATGGTAGTGATGATCAGGTCATCGCGACCGGCCACACGTGCGGCCGAGATTACACCCTCGGCGGGCACGTCCCAGACCGCCCAGATCCCATCGAGATTGGGGTTCGAGGTCAGCATCGCCGAGGCGACCTTGTCGGCGTCGCCGGTGAAGTCCGGGCCGCCGATACCTTGTTCGGCCACGATCTCGATGTTCGGGTAGTCCGAGCCGATGGTCGCCTTGAACGCGTCGTAGCGCTGGCGGGTCACGAAAAAGTCGGCCGCATGGTAGACCAGACCGATCTTGCCTTCCTCGCCCAGGGCCTTGGCCATCAAATGCGCGGCGGCAACGCCATTGCCGTAGTTGTCGGCCGAAACCACTGAGACGTAGTCCTTGCCCGCGGTCATGCCCGGGGGGGTGTTTTCCATGAATACGATCTTGACGCCCGCTTCGGCGGCCGCCTTGTAGGCGGCGGCGGTGGCGGCCGGGTCGGTCGGCACCGACACGATGATATCGGGCTGCTGCGCCATCACGGTTTCGATGTCGGCTACCTGCTTTTCCGGCTTGAAGCCCGCGTCGGTGACGGCGATCACCTCGATGCCCAGTTCGGCAAAGCGGTTCTGAAGACCGTCGACCTGCGCCCGACTCCAGTCATTTCCGCCGTAATGCATGATGATGGCGGCGGTGGCGTTCATCGCCTTGATCTGATCGATCTCAGCTGCCGAGAGCACGAGGTCCGCAGCAGGGCTGGGATCTTCGCCATTGGGACCTTTCGACAGAACGGTGGATTGCAGCGCGGCAAGCGCCGCGTCGGGATCGGCGAAGGCCGGGGTCGTCAGTGTGGCGGTCGCCAGGAGCGCGGCAATGGCCGTGCCTTTCAGGGTTGTCATCAGTTTCATTGGGTTTCTCCTCCAGAAAAGTCCGGACCTCTGGTCCGTGTTGTCGTGTGATTGCAGTGGTGTTGTGTCAGGCGGGCTCGAAGCTTTTTTCGAGATAGGCCATGCTCAGCTCCGCTCCGGCGCGCGGGTCGTCCCAGGCGTCAAGCTCGACAGCCACCCAGCCGTCGAATTCGGTGTCACGCAGTGCCGCGATGATCGGCGCGCTGTCCAGATCGCCCCGGTCCAGCGGGGTGAAGGCGAAGGGCTCTTTCTGCCAGCCCTTCAGATGGACATAGGAAATCCGGTCGCGGTGCTCGCGGATCATCGCCGCCGGATCGCCGCCGCCTGCCGCGAGATGCGCGGTGTCGGGGCAGAAGTGGATCGACGTCTGCGAGAAGATCTTGCGCACCTGCTCGGGGCTTTCGCCGATCGTGGTCAGGTGCGGATGATAGTGACCCTGCAGGCCGTGCTCGGCGGCGATGCCCGCCACTTTCTCGAGTGCGGCCGAAAGCTTGCCGTAATCGCCCTCGCGGATACCGTCGAAGCGCTTTGCCCCGCCGCCGACCACGAAATGCGGTGCGCCAAGCTCGGCGGTTTGGTCCACGGCGCGGCGAATGCGATCTAGTTCCTCGGGCAGGATTTCATCGTAGATGAAGTTGCCGCCAGAGTATGCCGCGACAAGGCTCAGCCCGGTGTCGTCCAGCAATGCCCTGAAATCCCTTGCGGAATAGTCCAGCAGGTTGCCGTCGAACAGTTCGACCCCCTGATAGCCCGCGGCGGCGATATCGCGGAAGGCGACGGCCATGTCCGCGAAGGTCCGATAGGTCAGTTCGGTGATCGACGTGACGCCGACCGCATTGCCGCCCAGCGGCCCCCAACAGTTCGCCTGATAGGCCAGTTTCCATTCTTGCATGGGTTCACCCTCTCGCGCCCCGTCGGGGCTGACTTGCGTTTGCGGCCGGCCAGTCCGGCCTGCTGGGCTACAGGATTAAGCTCTAAATCACACTTTGGTCAACATTTAATCTGCCTATGTACGCAGTCTTTTGCAGATTTTATGCAAAAGTAACGAGTTGCACGACCGAAGGAGGGCGGTTATTTGTGGTTCATGAGATGGACGCCGTTCGAAATAGGCGTGGAAAACCGCCGGAGCAGCCGTCGATTCGCAGAATCAGGGCTGGTGGAGCCTGCTCGCCGCAACGCCGCTGCAGGCACACCGGACAAGTGCCGATGAGCCGCGCCGCTGAAACCAACGGATCGGTCCGGGGCACCAAAGGACGTCCACGAAACAGCGACGGGGCGGCCCCCAGCCTGACAAAAATCCTCAATCTCGTCCGGACCGGGCAGGCGACGACGCGGCAAGAGATCGAGCGGACAAGCGAACTTGGCCGCGCTATCGTGACCGATCGGCTGACCACCCTGACCGCGCTGGACCTGGTGGACGAAAGCGAACTTGGCGTTGCAACGGGGGGCCGCGCGCCACGGCTGGTGCGGTTCAACGCCAATGCCGGTCTGGTGCTGGTCGCCACGCTTGATCAGACGGCGCTGGGTGTGGCGCTCTCCGACCTCTCGGGCAAATTGTTGACGGAGCATCACGAGGCGCTCGACCTGAATGCGCCCGCCGAAGATATCATGAGCCGTTTGGAATCCCTGTTCGAGTGGATCCTCGAAAAGAGCGCGCGGACGCAAAAGGTCTGGGGCATCGGGATCTCGGTGCCTGCACCCGTACAGACGCCGTCCGGCGGGCTTCTGTCCACCTCGCCGCCGATCCTGCCCGCTTGGGATGGCACCGCCTATGTCGAACGCCTAATCCAGACTTTCAAGGCGCCGGTCTGGCTGCGAAGCAGTGTCGAAACGATGGCGATGGGCGAGCTGCACGACGGCGAGGTGCCGCCGGATTCGACCATGCTGTTCGTCAAGATTGGCAAACGTATCGGCGCAGGGCTTGTCGTGGATGGCAAGCTCTATCGCGGCGCACAAGGCGCCGCCGGCCTGATCGGTCAGTTGCCGGTTGCCTCGGACGGGCTGACCGGACCGCTGGAATTGCTCGCCGGCAGCGATACGATTGCCCAAGCGGGGCGGTCCGCCGCGAAAGAGGGGGAGAGCCCCTATCTGGCGGAAATTCTGGCCCGGGGCGGCGAGATCACCTCGATTGATGTCGGCCAGGCGGCGCAGGCCGGTGACGTCACCGCGATGGAGGTCATGTCACGCAGCGGGAGGCTCATCGGTCATGTGGTGGCCGCGCTGGCCAATATGCTGAACCCCAGCCATATCGTCCTCAGCGGCTCAGTTGCCCAGACGAACGACATCCTGCTCGCCGCGGTGCGCGAGGTCGTCTATGGGGAGTCGCACCCGCTGGTTACCCGTGACCTGCGCATCACCGCTTCGCGGCTTGGCAGCTCTGCGGGCCTTATCGGCGGGGCGGCGGTTGTGGTGGACGCGCTGTTCGCCACCGAGTTCCTGCGCAGTTGGATCACCAAAGGCTCGCCTCTCGGCGCGCCCAAGTTCGAAAAGGTCATAGAGGTCACCCGGGCGGCGCTGGCCCACCCCGAAGCCGATACTCCCGATATCCCGTCGCCGCCCCGAAAGACTGATCTTAGAAGCAAGGGCAACGACGCATGACCAGTGCATCCGACAAGACCGTTTCCGGGTTGGGCCCTCACGGCGAACGCGCGGCGGCCCCCAGCCGGATCACGCTTCTGGATCACGATATCGCCGCGGCCCGCGAAAGTGGCTTTTCGGTTGCCATCGTGATCCATACGCTCCACAGCGACTGGTCGCAGCAGTCGATGGCTGGGATTGTCAAAACGTTGGACCAGTGCGGCGCCACCGTCAGCGAGGTGGTGAATTGCGAGTTCGACGCGGACGCCCAGATCGCCGCGCTGGACCGGCTGAGCGGCGAGCCGGTCGACGCGGTCGTTTCCATCCCGGTTGGCAATGCCGCCGTGGCCGAGGCGCATCGCAGAGTCGCCAAGGCGGGCAAACGCCTTATCCTGCTTGACAACGTACCCACCGGAATGCTGCCGGGCCGGGATTATACCTCGCTGGTCTCGGCGGATAACTTTGGCCTCGGGCTGATCGGCGCAGAACTCTTGTCGCCCCATGTTCCAGAAAACCGGCAGGTAGGGATCCTGACCTACGGCGTCGATTTCTTTGCCACCAACGAGCGCGAAATCGCATTTGCCCGCTGGATCAAGGCAAATCGGCCCGATCTTACGGTGCACACAAGACGCTTTGCCTCGCTTGAGACAACCGGGCAGACCACAGAGTCCCTTATCGAGGAGTTTCCCGAACTGGGTGGCCTTTTCGTCGTCTGGGATATCCCGGCGATGGAGGCTATCCGGGTCCTGGATTGCAGGGGCGTCTACGTGCCGGTCACGACGGTCGATCTTGGACGCGAGGTCGCCATCGACCTGGCAGGCGAAGGCAGAACCGTCGGGATCGCCGCGCAGCAACCGCACGCCCAGGGTGTGGCCGCCGTTCAGACAGCCATTCTGTCCTTGCTCGGGTTGCCGGTTCCCGGCTGGACCGCACTTCCTGGCGTGCCTGTAACAGCGTCCAACATCGTCGAAAGCTATCAAGCGGTCTGGAGTACTGACGCACCTGCGGAAGTTCTGAAACTCAAGGGCGGATCGTCTTAAGTGTGTAACTCTGGACCCATTTCGTCCTCGAACGTGGGCTACGCAAGTATTTCGTATGTTTGACATGCCTTGATACTGGCACTGAAGGGATCCATCCCGAGTCAAATCATCGAGCCGCGCGTGTTCCGCGAGCGGAATACGCATGTTAATAGTACGGGCTTGACGCGTAAATTGAACTGATAACGGGCAAGCATCGTCCACCTGCTTTACATTGCGGCTGTTCACGGCGCCAATTTTTCGCCAGTTGTTGTGCTGTGCGGCTTTGATCATTCAAGCGGCGGCGCAGAAAGATTTCCGGCATCAAGAATGTCAGAATGTGCTTCTGACACCGGGGCGTGGCGCGCTCGCAACTGCAGCAGATGACTGCTTCTGCAACTGTGCCATCGTCACTTTGCGGTTGCAGCGAATTCACACTTCCCGCCCGACCTGCTGGAATGCAATGTCGTTAAGCGCAGGCAGCGGACGTTGATGGTTCGGGCGGCGAAAGCTCACTTCGTCCGCACTCCTGTCATCAGGCCAAGCGAAATGCTGCGCGATGCACGAACGGCCGGTTCGGTGAAGCCGAACTGCGGCGCACACCCATGCCTCGAATGTCGGGTTCGGGCCGGATGTGTCGGTTGCAATCATGACCGCGAGCCGCTCGTTGCCAAACCACCGAGAGCAAAGCGCACCCCGCCCGGTGATCCCGGGCGGGGCGGTCTGCTGTCAGTCGCCGTTGCGGCGGGTGTTGGGGCGCGACCAGATGAGGCTGAAGGTCTCTTCGGCGCCTTCGATCACCGTGTCGTCGAAGAGGTTGGCGTAGATCGGCTGGGTGAAGCTCGGGTCGTCGAGCTTGAGGCTCAGGTAGTCGCGGCCCTCGGTCGAGCGCTTGGACCAGGCGGCGCCGATCTCGGCACGGCCGACGAAGACGCGGTGGGAGGGGGCGTTGTCGTTGGGGGTGCTGTCCTCGGGGACGATGCGGACGGCTTTCGCCTGAACGCTGAGGGTGACGATTTCGCCGACGTATTCGCTGCCGGTCTTCTTGAAGGTTCCGATGGTGGCCATGTCATATCTCCTTTTGGCTTGTCCGAGCCCGCGCCCTTCGCGGCCTCGATGGCGATCGTCAGGACCGGGGCGATCCGCCGACGCAGCCCCTGTGGCCCGAAGCGCCAGCGGAGGACGGCAAGGCCGGTCTTTCTTGCCGCGCGAGGAATGGCGTCCGCCAGGGGAAGAAAGTCCGGACGCGCTGTTGCGTTCAAGGCGGTCGAGGCGTCAGCCGATCCCGGTCAGATCAGCCGCTGAGAGGCCCGCAAGGGACGCGTGGCGTCATGCCATGGAAGAGGGGGTGACAGGCTACCTCTGGATCGCGCAAGACCCCGGCAGCGGACGTCGTGCAAAGACAGGTTTTAGCGTGCAGGCGGAAACGGTGCATGTCCCGAACGTGCTTCGGTACTCCGGGATTGCCCCCTCTCGCCGTGTCTGTGTTTGTCTGCCGTGTCGTTCGGTCTGCCGGCGATCCAAGTGCATACGCGACCGGGGCCATGCGCTACAATGTGGGTTTTGGCGATCTGGCTTTGCTCAGCTGGTCCTGCCGAGCCGCAACGCTGCGGTGACGGCGAGCATCGAGACCTTTTTCAGCAATCGGTTGCGGCGCACGCTGACGATGTGGCTGACGGCACGCACCGGCGCAAGCTTCACAGGGCGTTCAGTGTTCGTCGAAAGACCTGTGCGGATGCGGGTCTGACATGGCGTTGACCTCGGACCAGCCCGATACCCGCGCCCAAGCTGTACAGCCGATAATGAGCGCGCCCAGCCAAGACAGGAGGGTGATGGTCGCAGCGCCCGCGCTGCCGAATTCGGCAAGACCCTTTGCCGCATGAAATCCGGCGATCCCGGCGGGGACTGCGTAGATCAGGCCGATGGCGAGTTTGAGAGGAACGGACCGGATGCGGTCGAAGGCGAATTCCCCAAGAGCGGCGATGAAACCGCCGATGAACAGGCCCGCAATGATCGACAGGAAGACGCCTTGGCCGGTCTCATACAGGTACATGCCGGATGTCAGCCCGATGGCGAAGGGCAGGGCGTATACAGCCAGATTGAACAGGATCCAGCAGAGGGCACCGAGGCCGAACAGCGTGAAGAGGGTGGATACAAGCATAAGGCACTCCTTTCGAGAACAAGGATCGCGCCGCCACCTCCTCCATTGGCACGGGCAGATCATAGCAGAAAACAGCCCGCTCGGGAGGGCCCGGCGCGGGCATCGGCGGAAATCCGGTCATGCCGCTGGTACGCATTTCGGACGGAAGTCGAAGAGTGGGATGCCCATGGTGCGAGCCTTATCGGCGAGATTTTCGGTGATGCCGGAGCCCGGGAAGACGATGAGCCCGATGGGCAGGGTGTCGAGTAGCTGGTCGTTGCGCTTGAAGGGGGCCGATTTGCCGTGCCGCGTCCAGTCGGGTTTGAAGACGATCTGCGTCACGGCGCGATTGTCGGCCCAGGCGGCGGCGATGCGTTCAGCCCCGCGCGGTGCGCCGCCATGCAACAGAACCATGTCCGCATGTTTCGCGTGTACGCGGTCGAGGGCTGCCCAGATGGCTGTGTGATCATTGCAATCCAGCCCGCCGGTGAAGGCGATTTTCGTGCCCTGCGGCAGGAGTGGCTCCAGATCGGCCCGGCGCTTTGCGGCGAGATGGTCGCGGCTGTCGATCAGGGACGCGGTCAGGGTGCGGCGGTTCACTTGGCTGCCCGTGCGCGGGTGCCAGGTCTGGCCTAGATGCGCCTCGAAGCCCTCGGCGGCGAGATCGCGCATGGCCTCAAAGGCATTGCGCCGCTCGATGAGCGTGATGCCCTCCGCGATCAGGGTTTCCAGTTCGACCGAGCGGACCTCGGATCCGTCCTGTTCGCGCTGTGCGCGTTTTTGTGCCTGTTCGTTGCTGTCGAGATCCCGGCTAGTCCGCGTCGCCGTGCGGTGAAACATGTTCGTGGTGGACCAGAGCAGGTCTTCGAGGTCGGGCTCCAACCGCGTGTCGGACAGCGTCGAGACGAGCGCGTCGAAAATGTCGGCGACGGCGGTGCGAATGGCGTCGGGCTCCGGCAAGGGGCGGGGATCGGGTTCGTCGGTGAAGGGGCGCCAGCCGTAGAGCTGCAGTTCTTCGAGCACGACGGCGGTGGAAGATCGGGTGTGAAGAAGTGTGTCGGTCATCATGTTGTCTCCAGTTATCGAAGCCCGCGCCTCTCGCGGCCTTCCCGGGCAACGGAAAAGCGGGGGCCGGACGGGTCTGCACCGCCGCTCCGGCGGCGGCCGAAGCGCAGCGGAGGACGGCCATTGCCGTTGCGGGCCCGACCGGGCTCTGCTCCGTTTTGCTCGCTCTCGGAAGGCCGGAAGGCGTGGCTCTGATCGCGGAGGCGCTGGCCGACTGCGCCGACTCCGATCAATCGATGGCGTGGTCGAGGAAGGTCATGGCATCCTCGGGCGCCAGTTGCGGACGCAGATGCGCGCGCAACGCGTCGCGGCCATTGGCCCGCAGATCGTCATTGAAATCGCCGAGACGAGGGGAGAGGTGGATCGCGTCGATACGGACCTGTCTGGCCCGATACGCCAGTTGGTCCGCGGCGGACAGGCCTGCCGGATCGGCATCGACGGCAATGTAGAGGCGGCGAAGATCGGCGGGCAGTTGCAGGGCTGCGAGATGATTGGCGGACAGAGCCGCCACGACAGGAAGCTTCGGCATAGAAAGATGCAGGGAAAGCATGGTCTCAAGCCCTTCGCCTGCGGCCAGCACGCTGACCGGTTTGCCGATGCGAACACCATGGCCGAGGAGATTGCCCATCGCCTTGCGCGGTGGAATGACCGGGGCCTTGTCCGCAGTGGCGGGGTCAAGCCAGGTGCGGTGCAGGCCGGTAAACCGTCCATCAAGGTCCGTCACCCTGGCGAGCAGGGCGGGCCAAGTCTCGGGCGGATCGTTCAGTGCGTGATCCTCGCGCCAAAAGAAGCAGTTCGGGTGAAACCGGAGACTGTCGAGATGGCCCAGCCCGGTGAGGCCGCGCCCTGCGAGATAGCGTTCCGCCAAGGTGCCCGACATCGGCTGGCCCATGGCCCAGAGCCGCCGCGCCGCCTCAGGTGAGCCACGACTGGCTGGGGGTTTGGCGTCGCGGTGCCTGTCTGTCTGCGGCAGGCTGAGAAACCTGCGCGCTTCGTACAGCGTGTCCCTCAGCGTGGTGATCCCCATGTTCAGGGCGATCAGGTCCAGAAGGTCCCCGTGCTGGCCGGTTGCGGAATCGGTCCATTTTCCGGCCGCACCGGGACCAGAGATCGGACCGGTCAGCCGAACGTAGAGGCTGCGGCCCAGCGTATTCTGCACATCGCCCACGATCCAGTATTGGCCCTGTTTGCGCCCGTTCGTGAGGTAGTGACGGCAGACGGCCTCGGCATCCTCGGCAAGGCGGCGGGCGATGTCGGCGGCGGGGCTGTGCATGATTTGTGCCTCCTGTCGTGGACAGAAAAAGGGGCCCGCCATCTCCGGCGGACCCCGGCTGCCGGAACTCGGGGGGAAGGAGCTCCGACCTGCTCGAAGGTCACTCGGCTGCTGTCCGGGCGAAGGCGTCACCGGCGACGGGATCATCTTCTCCCGAAGGCTCGGAATCTCCGATAGCCGGTTCGCCGCCGTCTTCCGCCGATTGCGCTTCGCTGCTGTCGGGATCGTCGTCCGAAGCCTCATCCCCGACGCCGTCCGCCACGTCGATCAGTTCGATCTCCGGTGCGTCCTCTTCCGGCAGCGGCGGCGTGCGCAGCGGGTCCGGCAGCCAGCCGGTGCCGGAGAGCAGGTCGTCGGCGGCGGTCACCATCTCGGCCTTCTTCAGCCCGGAGATCCGGTCAGCGGCGTCTTCGCCCTTCGCCTCGCGCACGGCCTCGAGAATGCGCGCCTTGGTCACGCGGCCGAGATAGCTGTCACCCGTTGCCGTCCAGCCCGCCTTGGCCATGTCGAGCCCGACGGTTCCGGCCAGCACATCCGCATGCGCGATGGCGCGCGGGCGACGCTGGTAGGGATCGTGGACGGCATTCACGCTCATCGCCACGCAATGGGCAAAGAGCGCCTCGCGGCTGCAACTGTCGAACTCGGTCAGCGCCTCCCAGAGGTCCTCGGGCGCTTTCGGCAGGTTGCGCGCCCAGGTCTCGTGGCGCTGGTCGATGGCCCGCGCATAGGCCGTATCGCCAAGGCCCGGCACCTGCGATCCGAAGGCTGCGTTGCGCGGTTCGATCTCGACGCAGCTGTCGACGGCGTAGCGGTAGAAGAGCCGCAGGACCATCGCGTGCAGCGCCGCGAGGAAGGCGACCTGCGGGTCCTGGGCCAGCGCATTGCGCAGTGCCAGCGTACGGTGGGCCGTCAGTTCCATGACGAGCCGGTCGGAGAGCGGTTTGAGGCCGTCATCCTCTTCCTCGTCGTCCGCAATAGACGCGACAGTGTCGTCGGTGTCCTCGACCTGCGCCGCTTGCGGTGCGACCTCGCCGGTGTCCTCTACCTCCTCGAGCGGCTCATCTTCGGGCCGCACGTAGCCCCGCTCGACCCGCAGCCGCCCGGAGCTGTCGATGCTGACGAAGGCTCCTGCCAGCGCGAGGTCGTCCGCCTCGAACCGGATCGGACGCGCCTCAAACGCCTCCATCGCGTCCTCGATTTCGCCCAACCGGGTATCGACCTCGTCGGGCAGCTCGTCGGCCTCCGCATGCTCCGCCTCAAGCGCATCGTATTCGGCCTTCAGCGCCTGGTAGCTGGCGGCCTCCTCACAGGTCATCGGCACCGCCTCGCCATGGACCCGGCGCATCCCGAAGGTGTGGCCATAGGGGAACTCGGTGTCGACCTCGACCCATTTCCAGCCTTCGGCGCGGACTGCCTCGGCCTCCTCGGCCAGTTTCTCGCGCACCATGACGTCCAGCAGGGCGGCATCCTGCAGCCAGCCGCCGTCATCCTGCTGGAACAGGTCGCGCAGGATTTCGCCCCCGGCCTCGACGTAATCGTCCAGCCCGACGAACTGCGCCCGCTTGTCCGAAGCCCGCACCGCGCCTTCGGTCAGCATGCGGCGGATCTCGTAAGGCTGCCGGGAATAGTGCCGCTGCAGCGCGTCCCAGACCTGCTCCTGCCGTGCGTGATCGGGGTTGACCGTGAAGGCCATGAGCTGGTCGAGCGTCATTTCCTCCTCGGCATAGGCATCATGCAGCGATGGTGCCACGGCGGCGAGCTTCAGCCGCTGTTTGACCACGCTGGCCGAGACGAAGAAGGCCGCGGCGATCTCCTCCTCTGTGCGACCCTTCTCGCGCATCGCCTGGAAGGCGCGGAACTGGTCGAGCGGATGCAGCGGCGCGCGCTGGACGTTCTCTGCCAGGCTGTCTTCCTCGGCGAGGCCATCGGTGCGCACGATGCAGGGCACCAGCGCGGTCTTGTTCATCCGCTTCTGCTTGACGAGAAGTTCCAGCGCCCGAAACCGCCGCCCGCCGGCGGGGATCGTGTACATGCCGGTCTCGGCACCGCTGTCGTCCAGCACAGGCCGCACGGTGATGGAGCTGAGCAGCGTCCGCCGCGCGATGTCCTCGGCCAGCTCCTCGATCGACACGCCTGCCTTGACGTGGCGCACGTTCGACTGGCTGAGCATCAGCTTGTTGAAGGGAATGTCGCGCGAGGCGCTGAGGGTGATCTTCTGTTGCTTGGTCATCGGGATATCTCCGCGACGGGCCAGCCGGGAGCCACTCTCCCGACCTCCAAACCCGTCACGGAAAACCCGGCACCCCTCTTACTCTGGAGGCACCAAATAGTCCATATGGACTTGCAATGCGATCCATATGGACTTAGATCATCAGTCAAGCTATGAAGGAGCGCAAACACATGGAAAACGTTGTTCTGGAACGTCCTGCGCCGGATCGGCAGGGGGTCGCGCTCAAGGCCTTCGCTCGGATCGCGGACGCCTGGTCGCTCACCTTGCGGGAGGCGGCGGCACTGGCGGATATGTCGGACTCGACCTGGAAGCGGGCGAAGAAGCCTGATTTTGCTGGGGATTTGACGCGGGACCAGATGCTGCGATTGAGCGCGCTGATCGGCCTTTACAAGTCGCTTGAGCTTTACTTCAACGAACCGATCTCGCGGGAGTGGGCGAAGCTGCCGAACCGGGGTCCGGAGTTCGACGGTGCGCGGCCCGTGGACGCGATGATCGAAGGGGGATTGCCCAAGATCCTGCGCGTGCGGGGCTATGTTGATGCGCTGCGGGGCGGGGTTTGAGGATCACGTCGGTCAATGACCGTGCTCTTGTCAGGCTGATCTCAGAGACCCATCACAAGCCGCCGGTGCTGCGGGGGCTGGTCGACAGCGACGAGGAGGCCGCGATTCTCGCCGAGATCGAAGGCGAGACCAGTGCGCGCCTGATCGCCGAAGCGCAGGGTAGCCCCGCGCTAGACCGCCGCGAACTCGCCTTCGCGCGGCGGTCGCATGACCTGACCCTTTATGGTCAGAGCCATATCAACGCGGCATTCACCTACACGAGGCCCAAGGGCAACCGGTTCAACACTGGCGACCGCGGTGCGTGGTACTGCGCCTGGGACATGCTGACGAGTGCGCAGGAAGTTGGGTTTCACCGGACCCGTGAATTGGGCTTCATCGGCCGCTACGAGGACGAGGCACGCTACGTGGAACTGCTGGCGGATTTCATTGGGGATTTCCCAGATATGCACGGGGACGCGCATCCGGCGCTCGACCCAGACCCCGGGCACGGCTATCCGGCGGGGCAGCGTCTCGCCGCGGATTTGAGGGCAGAAGGGTATCGTGGGCTGATCTATCCATCCGTGCGTCACCCGGGCGGACGCTGCTTCGTGGCCTTCGATCCGGGGATCATCCAGAATGTCCGCCCGGGCGCGAGCTGGAAGCTGGTCTGGCAAGGTGCGCCCGAGTTCACGGTCGAGGGGTTATAGCGCCCCTCGACATCTTCATTCAGTGCTTGAGATTATCTCGATAAAAGTTTGAACAGCTTACATATTCAACGCAATCATACCTTCTCCAACAACACCTTCGCCTTGCCCTCCATCACCAGCCGCGCATCTTGCTGCGGCTTCGACCGTGCGACCGCCGTAATCCCCTGTACGAAGTCGAAGACGCTCTCGGGCGGTCGGCCTTCCTCAGCCAGCACCGTCTCGACGATCCGCCCCGTCTCCGCCTTCGAGAAACCGCGTTTGCGCAGGAAATCCTGCCGGTCCTCGTCCGACCGTGCGACGATCTTCTCCCGCGCCGCCCGGATGCCGTCGATGAAGGGCGCGGGCGAGGACTCGGCGAAGCGGCTGAGCGCCGGGGCGGCCTCGTGCGCGAAACGGGAGGCCGCGTATTTCGAGTGCCGGATCGTGATCTCCTGGAAGTCCTCGACGCCCCAGAGGTTGCGGTTCTGACAGACCGCGCGCAGGTAGAAGCTGGCGATGCCGAGCGTCTTGGCGCCCACCTCGGAATTCCAGCAATAGAACCCCCGGAAATAGAGGTCGGGCGAGCCGTCGGGCAGCAGCCCCGCCTCGATTGGGTTCAGGTCGTCGACGAGGAACAGGAAAACGTCGCGGTCCGAGGCGTAGAGCGTCGTCGTTTCCTTCGTCACGTCCACGCGCGGGTTGTAGATGCCGGTGGACCAGTCGAGCACGCCCGGCACCTTCCAGCGCGTGTCGCCCGTGCCGTTGCCCGCGATGCGCTGCAC
>TARA_R110002033_G_scaffold87128_1_pt1 | contig 35897 bp, 29 predicted proteins | sample TARA_R110002033 | Tara Oceans TARA_R110002033 (sample SAMEA4397051) | marine metagenome | biome: Polar Biome; feature: [SRF] surface water layer (ENVO:00010504); material: water (ENVO:00002006), including particulate matter (ENVO:01000060) such as... | depth 5 m
CGACGTTTGTCACTCAAATTGGACGGGAATTATAATAGGTTTTTTATCCTTTGTCAAGCGCTTTTCTTTAATCTTGGCTTAAATTTGGAAATTTCTAGAGTTTTTCTATAAATCCAGTATTTGCATATACTTTAATGCCCGATATATCGCCTTTATTAGATATAAACTTTATGGTACAATCTTCATTTAGTAAATAAGAAGAGTCATCATTTTCATCTGTACTTAACCTTGAATAGACTTTTCCATCACTTCCAAATGATAATTGACCTATTGATGAAGTAGTACTATTACATGTCATACTTATATTTTTTATTCCAAATTTTTTAGTTAATAAGACATATTCACTATTGGAATTATTTTCTTCACAACTATTTGATGAGTAAATATATTTTTTAGTGAGTGGGTCTTTTAAACTCTCATCTGCGTTTGGATGTCCTGCCATATTTGTATCACTATATATAGAATAATAAATACCACCAACATTTTCACTACAATTAAAAAACTTCAATGTCCATCTTTTTCTAAACCATTTTGGATTTGATAAATCATATTTATCATCAATAAAAGCTTGTAGTCTTGTTTGATTTAAATAAAGTACCAATCTATCTATTGCTACTTTAAACTCAGGTTGAGTATTTTTAGGTAGAAGTGAATATGAAAAATATGATATTAATAGTATTACAAATATAATTTCAAATAAGAAATATGATTTTTTACTGTTTAATTTTTCGCACATAGATATCTAATAAGTCTTTGTTAAAATACTTTATTATAAATTTTTGATCATACTTTATTGGATCATACAAAGAAACAAAGTAATCATTACCTTTTACAATGCCATAGAATTCTAATCTTTTTTGAAGTTTTCTGTCAAAAGTTTTTATATTATTAATCTTATTCTTTTTTAAAATCTTTGCAATATCTTTTGCAAAATAATAATTATATGCAAAATGTTTTTCTGGATTATCTAAAATCAAATAAAGTGGTTTATTATATAAAAGCAAAAAAGTATTAATAAAAAGAAAAAAAAGAGATAATTTTACAATATTATAATGTATCCTTCTAAATTCTGGTAACCTAACTCTTAACGAATGCATAAATAATTTCAACATAATTGGTAGTGATATCACAACATATGGAGCAAAGTCTTCTATATAAATTTTTTGTCTAAAAGAAAATAAAAGAGAAAAGATCATAGCCGTAATTGAAATATACCAATATATTGAATGCGTCCCTTTGATTCCAACTCTATACAGTGAATAAAAAAAATATAAAAATATTAATGGAGAAAAAATTGAAGCATATATTCCAAAAGTATCTAATAGATAACTTCTTGGTTTTCCAGTAGATTCAAATCCATAAATATACATTGATAAAGCAAATAAAATCAAAGATATTATTAACAATTTATTTTCTTTTTTATTTAATGAATAAAAAAATAATGCTAAAAAGAAAACTGCAAAGGAATTATCTACAAATAAGAAGAAGAATAACAAATAGTAATTATGCTTTGAATAAAGTTTATAATAATATAAATATACTAAGGTACAGAATATAACAACAATTGAACTATTTATTAATAAAGAAGCACTAACAACTCCAGGAAGAAACATAAATATAAGTATATTAAATAATCTATCTATTTCTTTTTTAAAATAATCCTTAGTAAGTAAATACATTAATATAACACTAAAAACATAAAGTATAATAAAAGGAAGTCGAATAGATATATCATTATTTCCAAAAAAATATGTACTAGACTTTGTTATATAAGATAAAACAGATTTATTTACTAAAACGTTTAGTGATTCATTATATGAGATGCTTAAACTATTGGCAACAAAAATTAGTACAACAAAAAAGGTGGCTAAGGTTATTCCAAAGATATAGTTGTAAAATTTTTGCTTAATCATTATATTTTTAAGAAGTTACCAATTATTTCATATCCATATTCACTCATGATTGACTCTGGATGAAACTGAACTCCATATATTTTTTTACCCTCAATTTCTAAAGACATAATTTCATTATCATCTAAACTTTTAGAGGTAACTTTTATACAAGATGGTAAATTATCTTGCTTAACAGTTAATGAATGATATCTAGTCTGGGTAAATTCATTTGGCAGTCCATTAAATAAAATTGTATCACTTAAAACTTTTACTTTTGAGATTTTTCCATGCATCATATTATCTGCTCTTACAACTTTTGCACCAAATACTTGTGCAATACTTTGGTGCCCCAAACAAATACCAAATATTGGTTTTTTGTCAGCAAAATATTCAATGACTTCTAAACATATTCCTGCATCATCTGGAGTTGCAGGTCCAGGAGAGATTATTATTTTTTCAGGATTAAGTTTTACTATTTCTTCTATACTTAGTTCATCATTTCTTATTACTTTTAAATCAGCACCTAACTCTAAGCAATATTGCACAATATTGTATGTAAAAGAGTCATAATTATCAATCATTAATATCATTTTCTCATTTTCCTTATTAAAAAATATATTATATCAAATTTAGTTTATAAAAGTATTATAAATGTTAAATATAATGATAATGATTATTGTAACTAAGAATACACTAAGTCTTTCTTTTATATTATTCATAGTTTTAAAAATTAAAAGGGGTAACATGTTAAAAAAATTAGGAATTAGTATATTAATACTTTCAAGTTCACTATTTGCTACACAAGAAGTCAATATCTACTCACATAGACATTATGATACAGATAAAGAACTATTTAAAATGTTTGAAAAAGAAACTGGTATAAAAGTAAATGTTGTAAAAGCTGAAGCAAAAGCTTTAATTAAAAGAATACAAACAGAAGGAGAAAAGTCACCTGCTGATGTTTTAATAACAGTTGATGCTGCAGGATTATATAAAGCTAAATCTAGTGGTTTGTTACAAACAATAAAATCTGATATTTTGGAAAAAAATATACCAGTTAAATTAAGAGACAAAGATAATCAATGGTTTGGGCTAACAAAAAGGGCAAGAATTGCTGTATACAAAGTTGGATCAGGAATTAAAAATCAACTATCAACATATGAAGAATTGGCAGATCCAAAATTTAAAGGTGAAATAATGGTTAGATCTTCTAATAATACATACAATCAATCACTTTTAGCAGCAGTTATTGCACATCATGGGGAAGAGTTTGCTTTAAAATGGGCTAAAGGAATTGTTGCAAATATGGCAAAAGAACCAAAAGGTAATGATAGATATCAAGTAAAAGCTGTAGCTAATGGAATTGGTTCTATTGCTATTGCAAATACTTACTACATAGGTAAAATGGTTGATAATAAAGATAAATCACAAGCCCAAGCCGTAAAAAAAGTAAAAATCTTTTTTCCTAAGTTTGAAAATGGTGGAACTCATATAAATGTTAGTGGAGCTGGAGTTACAAAATATGCTCCTAATAAAGATAATGCTATAAAATTTATAGAATTTCTAGCAAGTGCTGATGCACAAAGAATCTTTGCAGAAGGTAATTTTGAGTATCCAATTTTAAAAGATGTTAAAGCATCAGAATTAGTTCAATCATGGGGAACATTTACTGATGATACAATTTCGATCAATACTTTAGGAGAAAATAACGCAAAGGCTGTTAGAATCTTTGACCAAGCAGGATGGAAATAAAAATTTCAATAGATAAGTAGTGTATTATTACACTACTTATTTTGAATAAACTATTTAAATTTATTTTTTACCAATAAAATCTTTTTCCTCAACTTCTTCTAAAATCTTACCTGCGATTTTTTGAGTCTCTTCTGCTATCTCATTACTTAAATTAGCCACACTTGCATTTTTTTGCGTTTGTTGGTCCAAAGTTGCTACTGCATCATTTATTTGTTCTATTCCCATTCTTTGCTCTTTACTTGAAGTTTCTACATTTGCAATTAATCCTAAAGTCTGAGTAATATTTTCTTTTAACTCTGAATATCCTTTAATCATTTGATTAGAGATATTTTTACCTTCGTTTGCTTTTATTGTTGCTTTTTCTACAAGCTCTTTAATTTCTTTTGCCGCATCTGCACTTCTTGAAGCTAAATTTCGTACTTCAGCTGCAACAACAGCAAAGCCTTTTCCAGCTTCCCCAGCAGTGGCAGCTTCTACTGCTGCATTTAGACTTAAAATATTTGTTTGAAATGCAATTTGATCTACAACTGTAATTGCTTCACTAATTGCCATAACTTCATTATTTATACTATCCATTGAGACTGTTGTTTTATTGGCTAAGTCTTCACCATCTTTAGCAGATTTAGATACTTTGTTAGCAAAAGAAACCATTTGTAAAATATTTTCAGAACTACTTGCAATATTAGAAGTAATCTCTTCAATTGCTGCTGCTGTCTCTTCTAAAGAAGCTGCTGATTCATTTGAAGCAGTATTTAGTATTGCTACATTTTTTAAAAGTTCTTTTGCAGAACTTTTTAAATTTAAACCATTATTCATATTATTAACTAACATTTCATTAATAGTATCAGCTAAAGAATTTAATGCAATTGCAACTTTTCCATTTGGATTTTTTATTCTATGGGTAAAGTTCATATTTTTCAACTCATTTAAGGCAGAATCAATATCATTTAGATTGTTATTTATTTTACTAGAAATAGAATCAATCATCTCATTAAAAATATTTTTCAACTCTTCTAAACCTTGATTCTCAGTTTTTTGAGTAACTCTTGTACTTAAATTTCCAGAGTTTACAGCCATTACAACATCTTTAACATTCTTAATGACTTTTTCATCTTCTTCAATTAATTGTTGTGTCTTCTCAATATTAATATTTACAATATTAGCCATTGTCCCTATTTCGTCTTTATTACTAATAACAATTTTTTCTACATTTGAAGTCTCTTTGTTTAAATAACTAAAAAAGTTAAGTAATCCATTTTGAAAAGTACTTAAAGGATTAGTTATTTGTTTATTTATAAAATATACTACAAATAAAGCTACAAGAATAGAAATAATTAATGAAATAAGTAAAATTCCCCATATAATTGATTGAACTTTTGAATCTGATTCTGCTTGCATTTTTTTAATATTTGCTTCTATTTCATCAGAATAAGCACCTGTTCCTATCATCCATTTCCAGCCATCAAAACCTACACCATAACCTAATTTTTCATACAGATTTTTATCATTTGGTTTGACAAAATTATACTTTACCAATCCCCCATCTTTTTTTGCTAAGGCAATTAAATCTTTTATATGTGCAGATTTCATAAAGTTTTTACCAACATTTTGTGGTTTAATAGGATGCATAACATTATTTCCATCATAATCATATATAAAAAAATAACCATTATTATTTTTACCGTATCTCATTGCTTTTATAGTCGATAAAGCTTCTGCTTGTAATTTTTCTGCAATATTGTCTAAATATGAACCTGTTCCAATTACCCATTTATAAGGTTTAAATAATTTTACAAATGCGACTTTTTCTCTTGGAGGTTTATTGGGAACAGTTTGTTCATATGAAACTAATCCTTGCCCATTTTTAATTGCTAAATCAATGAAATTTAAAATATGAGGTTTGGGATATCGTTTTCCTTCTTTTGCTTGATTTATTGGGTGTTTTAATACAATTGCATCTTCATTATAAACAAAAAAATAGCCATTATTTGTACCATATCTTGCAGAACCTACTGCATCTAGTAAAATTCTTTTCAGCTCTTCATCTGAAACTTTTCCATTAAATTTTTTATACAAATCTTCAAGCATAAAAAATAAAAAATTCATTTGTCCTTCTAAATCTTTTTTAATATTTTCTTTAATAATATTAATATCTGATTTTTTATAATAATCTATTGCTACATTTCTAGCAAAATCAACATATGATTTTAACTCTTTCTCTTGTTCTTCATATGCATTCTTTTTATAAGTTGCAATATTCTCTTTTGTTAATTCATTTAATGAATAAATAGATTTAACTGCTATTAACCCTGCTACTATTACTATAGTAAATATTATTATCAAAAGTAATTTACTTTTTATTGATAAATTCTTCATCTTTATCCTTTTCATTTATTAATCAAATGTTAACATAAAAAAGCAAAGAAAAAAGAACCAAAGTTACTTATTTATCGCTATAATTAGTGATAATCATTCTTATTATTAAGGATAAGCAAAGTTACTTTAACTTATAATCATTTTTTTAAATTATACTTATATTCTAAAAGGAATCTCATATGTTAAAAATTTTAATACCAATTATATTATTATTATCAAGCTCACTTTATGCAAGTGGAGAAGTTAATGTCTATTCACATAGGCACTATGATACAGATAAAAAAATATTTAAATTATTTGAAGAAGAAACAGGTATCAAAGTAAATGTAGTAAAAGCAATGGCAGATGAATTAATAAAAAGAATGGAAACAGAAGGTGATAAATCTCCTGCAGATGTTCTTATCACTGTTGATGCTGCTGGTTTATATAAAGCCAAAACAAAAGGTCTATTACAAGCTATCAAATCAGATTATCTAGAAAAGAATATTCCAGAAAATTTAAGAGACAAAGATAATCAATGGTTTGGAGTAACAATAAGATCAAGAGTTACGGTTTATAAAAAAGGTGAGGGAATAGGAAATGAATTATCGACATATGAAGATTTAGCTGATCCTAAATACAAGGGGCAAATTATGATTAGATCTTCAAATAATGCATATAACCAATCATTATTGGCAGCAGTTGTAGCTCACCATGGAAAAGATTATGCTTTAAAATGGGCAAAAGGAATTGTTGCAAATATGGCAAGAAGTCCAAAGGGTGATGACATGTATCAAGTAAAAGCAATCGCTTATGGTATTGGTAAAATAGGAATTGTAAATACATATTATGTTGGTAAAATGTACGGAAGTAAAAATTTAGCTGATGTTGATGCTGTAAATAAAGTTAAAGTATTTTTCCCAAAATTTGAAAATGGAGGAACACATATAAATATAAGTGGAGCAGGAGTTGCAAGATATTCACCAAATAAAGCAAATGCAATAAAATTCATAGAGTTTTTAGCAAGACCGGAAGCACAAGAGCTTTTTGCTGAAGATAATTATGAATATCCAATATTAAAAAGTGTAAAGGAATCAAAAGTTGCTCAATCGTGGGGAACATTTACACCTGATAACATTTCACTTGATGAGTTAGGTAAACACAATGCAGAAGCTGTAAGAATATTTGACTCAGCTGGTTGGAAATAAGAAAGGTTTTAAAATAATTGAAATATCTTAATAAATTAACGATAAGTAGTGTTTTTTTAACACTACTTATTTCTATGCCCGCACTATTTATATTGTCAAATATATTTGTAAGTACTCCTAATTGGACACATTTAGTAGATACAGTATTATGGGGTTATATATTTAATTCTTTGTATATTATGGTTGGGGTTGCAGTTTTAACTTCAATCATGGGTTTTTCAACTGCATACATAACTTCACTTTTTACCTTTTCAGGTTCTAATTTTTTCCATTATGCCTTGATACTTCCCTTTGCAATTCCAACATATATTGTTTCATATGCTTATGGAGGCATGTTTGATATAACAGGAAGTGTTACAACTTTTATTTTAGACCTACTTGGTAAAAATTTAGGGGAAGTTTATTTCTTCGATATTATGTCAATAGAAGGTGCTATTTTAGTAATGTCTTTTGTTTTATATCCATATGTATACCTAATCTCAAAAACATACTTAAACTCAGAATCTTCTTCAATAGTTGATGCCGCTAAAACTATGGGGCTTACAAACTTTCAAATATTTTACAAAGTTATTATTCCAATATCAAGACCAGCAATTGTGGCAGGTGTTATTTTAGCTGTTATGGAAGCTGTGTCTGATTTTGGGGTTATGGATTATTATGGAGTTTCTACTTTTGTAACAGGTATCTTTAGAACTTGGTTTGGAATGGGAAGTGTTGAAGATGCTTCTAAATTAGCTTCTATGCTTATGTTATTTATATTTTTATTAATCTTTTTAGAGAGATATCAAAGAAAAAACACACGATATAGAAGTGCTGGAAAAGATTTTAAACCAATTAAAAAAGAAAAATTAACTGGGTATAAAAATGTATTAGCTTTTATTTTATGTTTTATTCCATTTTTTTTAGGATTTTTACTTCCTTTTTCTCAAATGAGTTATTGGTTTTATTTATCATATAAATCAACAATAAATGAAGACTTTTTGACTGTGTTTTATCAAACCTTATCATTAGGAATTGGAACATCTGTTTTAATTACTTTCTTGGCCTTTGTTTTTACATATAATGTTCGAGTGCACAAAAGTAAATTAGCAGATTATATAACTCAAATATCAAAGCTTGGATACTCTATTCCAGGTTCAGTTATAGCTGTTGGAATTTTGTCATTTTTTTTAATTATAAACAAAGCCTTTGATATTTTACTTGTAGGAAGTATTGTTGCTGTTATTTTTGGATATGTTGTTAGATTTTTAGCCATTTCAATTAATAACTATGAATCTGGATTTGCAAAAATTCCTCAAACCTATGATGATGCTTGTAAAACTATGGATATAAGTTCATTTGCAACTTTTTTTAAAGTAATATTTCCATTGATAAAAAACTCAATAGTTGTAAGCTTAATAATCATATTTATTGAAGTAATAAAAGAGTTGCCTTTAACTATGATATTAAGACCATTTAATTTTGATACACTTGCAGTATTTTCCCATGAGTTAGTTGGTCAAGCGCAGATATTTGAATCAAGTGTTCCTGCAATGTTTATTGTAATACTTGGAATTATATCTGTTTTAATTCTCGCACAAAAAATGAAAAATTAGTAAGGAATTTGATGATTGGTATTAGCGTAAAAAACTTTTCTATAGCTTTTGGAAATAATGAAATATTAAATGATATCTCTTTTGATGTCCAGGCTGGAGAAATAGTTACAATATTAGGACCTAGTGGTTGTGGTAAAAGTACTATCTTAAGAAGTATAGCTTCACTAGAAGATGGTTATACTGGCTCTATATTTTTAAATGAAACCTGTTTGATAAATGGAGCAAATAAGTGTAACAAAGATATTGGTTATATATTTCAAGATTATGCTTTATTTCCCCATTTAAATGTAAAAGAAAACATAGAATTTGCCCTATTTAAACTAAAAGCAAATGAGAGACAAAAAAGAGTTGATAAATTATTAAAACAATTCGATTTAATAGAACATAAAAATAAACAAATCCATGAATTAAGTGGTGGTCAACAACAAAGAGTTTCAATAGCAAGAGTAATAGCCTATGAACCAAAGATTTTACTTCTTGATGAGCCTTTTTCAAATCTTGATTCTATTTTAAGAGCAAAAACAAAATTGTGGCTAAAAAATCTAATAAAAGAGTTAGGATTATCAGCTATATTAGTAACACACGATCAAAAAGAAGCCTTATCTATGTCTGATAAGATAGGAATTATTCATAATAAAAGAATTGTACAATTTGATACTCCAAAAAACATATATAAAAATCCAAATAGTTTTTATATTGCAAACTTTTTAGGGGAAGTTAATACCTTACCAAAATTTATTGCAGAAGATTTAAATTTAGACTTGGAAAAAACAAGTATCATTAGAATACATGAAACAAAAATAACAAATAAAGCAAATAACTATAAACTAAATACTGTAAATAGACTTTATTGTGGCGAATATGAAGAGGTGATTCTTAGCTTTGAAAAAGAGTTAGAATCTCAAATTAAATTAAGAGTATATATAGATAGTGATATCTCTTTAGAAGAAGAGATATATTTAGATATAAATAAAGACAAAATAATAAGTGTAAAAAACTAAAGTAGCTTTACTACTTTAGTTTATATTTGGAACTTGGCTATAAGTTCATCAGAACAATCTAAAATCCCACGATTTCTCAAATCATCAATTACACTTTTTGTACAATCAACATCATCCGGCCATCTTCTTTGAAAGTTATCATATGAGTTTTTATTTGTAGCATCTACACCTAAAGTATCATTTGCTATAAAAATATCTCTATTTGAATCTATATTATTACAAACTCTCCAAATAAGCATGTAAGGGTTGCTTACATCATTCTTAGCCTCATCTACTATTATTAGTATTCTTAAGTGCTCATATAGAGGTTTAAGCTCTTCAAATAGATACTTTTGGCTTCTATTTTTATTTACAGTTATTATAGTAACTGGATTTTTTGTATATTTATAATATTGTTTTAAATTAATAATATCACTTGAAATCTCTTTCATCTTAGTCAATAATTCCCCATCAGCTAAAACTTTAACTCCACTATCACTTATCTCTTCTCCTGTACAATCAAGACCTAGTTTACCACCAACTGCAAATTTTGGACTTGAATGGTCAAGTGCGTCAACTACACCTCTTGAGATAAACAGGTCATTTATATCTATTCTATTTAGAATATGTTTTGTTATCTCTTCATGGTTCGTAAGTTCTGGTGCATCATGGTTTACAAAAATTGCATGTTTTACAAAACTCATTTGCCCTACTCCCCAAAATGCATGCATCATTTGACTTGCATGTCCAGGATATAGTGTTTTGATTTTTGCAATTATTAGATTATGAAAAACTCCATTTTCAGGCATATAATAATCAATCAAATCAGGTGCTGTAGTTTTAAGTAGTGGCAAGAATATTCTCTCTGTTGCATGTCCCATATATTTGTCTTCTAAAGGTGGTTTACCAACAACTGTCGCTAAATATGCAGGTTTTGCCTTTGATGTGATTGCACTAACTTCCATAAATGGATATTCTTCTTCTAAAGTATAGTAACCAGTATGGTCACCAAAAGGTCCTTCAATTCTCATCTTAGATGGATCAACAAAGCCTTCTATTATGAAGTCATTATCCCTTGGTACATATATATCATTTGTTATACTTTTCACAAGCTGTGCATTTTTATTTTTAACAAAACCATAAAGCATAAGTTCAAAAATTCCAATAGGTAAAGGTGCTTGTCCACACCAAATATACATAGGATCTCCACCCACACCTATTGATACTGGCATTTTTTTACCTGCGGCTTTATATTCATGAAAGAAGTGATTACTATCTTTATGTATTTGCCAATGCATTCCTAAAGTATGATCATCATAAACTTGAAGTCTATACATTCCTAAGTTTTTAAGCTCTCCATTTAAACTAGTTGTATAAACTTGCCCCATAGTAATAAAAGGCCCACCATCTTGCTCCCAAGTTGTTAAAATAGGTAAATCAGATAATTTAGCATCCTCACCTAATTTTATTACTTGTTGACATTCACCTTTTCCTTTATTTTTTTTAGGAATAGTATTTTTAAGTGCGAAAAGTTTTCCAAAAGTTGAGAGTTTTTCACTAAAAGTTGTTGGTGGTTTCATTTTTAGTAAGCTTTCTATCTCACTTCCTATTTTATCACCATCACCAATGAAGAGTTTTACAGCTTTTTCATTACAAAATACATTCATCAATACTGGAATATCAAATTTCTTTCCAGTTTTTTTATCAATAGGATTTGTAAATAAAATCGCTTTTGAATCCTCTTTTTTTACCTCTACATATGCGATGTGTGGTATCTCTAAGTATATATCCAACTCATCGTCAATAACTTTTAATAAATCGTTTTTTTTAAGTAGCTCTATTGCTTTTTCCATATTTCCCTCTAATGTAAACAAATAATTAGTATAAATCTTATATCATTTTATCAATAAAAAATAGTTTATAATAGAGGTTTTACATATGTTTGATAATATAATTGATAGAAAAAATAGTTCGTGTAGTAAATATGATAATTTAGAACAATATTTTGGGAAAACTGATTTGGATCCATTTTGGGTTGCTGATATGGATTTTGAAATACCACCTTTTTTACAAGAGGCTATACAAAAAAGAGCGCAGCACAATGTCTTTGGATATGGAAAACAAAATAAAGAGATATTTGAAGCAATAAAAAACTGGATGAGTTCTCAACACCAATGGGATATTGACACTGCATCTATATCTTTATGTAATGGAGTAGTTCCAGCATATGCTGCTTGTATTGAAGCATTTAGCAATGTTGATGATGAAATTATAGTTCAAACTCCTGTATATTTTCCCTTATTTCAATGCATTAAAGCAAATAATAGAAGAATCTTAGAAAATCCATTAAAAGAAAATAATGGCTACTATACAATGGATTTAGAGCACTTAAAATCAATTATTACACCAAAAACAAAAATGATAGCTTTGTGTTCTCCTCATAATCCAGTTGGAAGAGTTTGGGATAAAAAAGAGTTAGAAGAGTTAGCAAATATTTGTATTGAAAATAACATTACTATTGTAAGTGATGAAATACATGCAGATTTAGCATTCAAAAAATTTACTCCAATTGCCTCAATTAGTGAAAAAATTGCTAATATTACTGTAACCTTAAACTCTCCTGGAAAGACATTTAATATTGCAGGCTTAAATGCTTCATATTGTATCACTTTAAATGATGAATTAAAAAATAAATTAGATGATATTATAAAACAAAGAGTAATCGGAACTATAAATGTCTTTGGTTTGATTGCTATGCAATGTGCATATGAACATGGAACAAAATGGTTAGAAAATCTACTAAATTACCTTGAATCAAACATAGATATTACTATTGAAACACTTGAAAATAATACTAAAATAAAAGTACAAAAGCCCGAAGCTACTTACCTTTTATGGCTTAACTTTGAAGAATATAATTTACCACATCAAGAAATAAAAGAGATATTACTCAATGATTGTAAAGTTGCTTTAAATGATGGATTAACTTTTGGGAAAAATGGAAAATCACACTTCAGATTTAATACAGCAACATCAAAAACTCAGCTTAAAAAAGGATTAAATAAAATTATTAATTTTGGAAGATAAAATTAAATAAAAAATAAAGTATTACCTTTTTTCTCACTTTTTTCTCTTTGCTTTTTTTTGTAACAAATGCTAGCTATTTGAAATAAACTTAGTGTACAATCAATATACATATTATTATGAAATGGATTAAGCATGTCAAATGAACTATTATTGTCAGCAGCAATTTTTGTTGTTATAGGTATTGTTGTAGTATCAATATTTATACTTTCAAAATTTGTTGGACCTCAAAACAAAGAGGACAAATCAAAAAATACCGTTTATGAATCTGGTGTAAGTAACCCAGTTGGTGGGACTAAACTTAGGTTTAGTATCAAATTTTATTTAGTAGCAATTTTATTTGTACTATTTGATGTCGAAATAATTTTTATGTTTCCATGGGCTGTAAATATTAGAGAACTAGGATTTTTAGGTCTTGGAGAAATGTTTATGTTTATGGGATTATTATTTGCAGGTTTAATTTACATCTATAAGAAAAAGGCATTATCATGGGAGTAGGAGCAGAATCAATATTAGGTGATTCAGTAATCACAACAAGACTTGACAAAGCAGTAAACTGGGCAAGATCATATTCATTATGGCCAATGGTATTTGGTACAGCATGTTGTGGGATTGAGTTTATGTCAGTGGCAGCTGCTAAATACGATGTATCAAGATTTGGAGCAGAAGTTGTAAGATTTTCTCCAAGACAAGCAGACTTACTAATTATCGCAGGAACTATTACATATAAACAAGCACCTGTATTAAAAAAGATTTATGATCAAATGTGTGAGCCTAAATGGGTTATATCAATGGGAGCATGTGCAAGTTCTGGTGGATTTTATGATAACTACACAACCTTACAAGGAGTTGATCAAATTATTCCAGTTGATGAATATGTTTCAGGTTGTCCTCCAAGACCAGAAGCAGTACTTGATGCAATTATAAGTATACAGAAAAAAGCTCAAAATGAATCTATTATTGTAGATAGAGTAAAAAAGTTCAAAGGAATCCTTGATGCTTAAACCAGATATGTTAATTTCACAAAATGAAATTAAATCAACTATCAAAAGATTAAAAGATGAAGAAGGATATAACTTACTTCTTGACATTACTGCAATTGATTATTTAAAATATCCAGATGTAACTCCTTCAAGATTTGGACTTATCTACATATTAAGAGATAAAACTTTCAAAAAACAAATTGTTATAAAAGCATATGTTGCTGATAACAACTTAAATGTTGATACTATTAGTGATTTATATGAAGCTGCAAACTGGGCTGAACGAGAAACTTTTGACCAATATGGTATTAACTTCATTGGTCATCCTAACATGAAAAGAGTTTTAAACCATCATCAATTTGTTGGATACCCATTAAGAAAAGATTACAATATTACTGATGGACAAATTTGTACTGAAACTGAAGATTTGATGGATGAAATGGTTCCATTACTAAAATCAAAAGGTTATAGTCAAGATGATTTGGAAGAGTTGATGTTATTAAATGTAGGTCCATCTCACCCTGCTTCTCATGGTACAATTAGAAACTTTGTTGCAATGGAAGGTGAAACAATCACTGCCTGTGTTACAGAGATTGGTTATTTACATAGAGGTTTTGAAAAAGCCTGTGAAACACATAACTATTCACAAGTTATTCCATATACGGATAGACTTAATTACTGTAGTGCTATTTTAAATAATATTGGATATGCAAAAGCAGTTGAAGATATGCTAAATATAGACATTACGCCAAGAGCAAAAATGATTAGAATTGTTATTGGGGAACTAAGTAGAATAACTGACCACCTTGTTTGTAATGCAGCAAATATGGTTGATATGGGTGGTTTAACAAACTATTGGTATCTTTTTGCTCCAAGAGACAAAGCTTATGATATTTTATCAAAACTAACTGGTGCTAGATTAACTAACTCTTATACTAGAATTGGTGGTTTAGAGTTTGACTTGTATGATGGTTTTGAAAGAGATTTAAATGAAGTTTTAAGAGATGTTGAAAAAGCTATAGAAGATGCTTTATCATTAGTTGAAAGAAATAGAATATTCCAAGATAGAACACAAGATGTTGGTATTATAAATTCAGAATTTGCTTTAAGTGCTGGAATTACAGGTCCTAACTTAAGAGCAACTGGAGTTGCTTTTGATTTAAGAAAAGATAAACCTTACTATGGTTATGAAAACTTTGACTTTGATGTTGTAGTTGGTTCTCATGGTGATGTTTATGATAGATTTATGTGTAGATTTGAAGAGATGAAACAATCTATTAGAATCATTGAACAGGCAATGAAAGAGATGCCAGATGGTCCTATTAATGTAGGAGCTCCGGGAATATTTTTACCAGCCAAAAAAGATGTTTATGGAAATATCGAAGGTTTAATGAATCAATTCAAACTTACATTTGAAGGTATTAAAGTTCCAAAAGGTGAATACTATGGATTTACTGAAGGTGGAAATGGTGAATTAGGTTTCCACATTACAAGTGATGGTACAGGAACACCATATAAAGTAAAATGTAGACCACCTAGTTTCTATTCACTTGCAGCTTATGCAAAAATTGTAGAAAATTCAATGTTAGCTGATGCAGTTATTACAATGGCATCAATGAACTTTATTGCAGGGGAGTTTGATAGATAATGGCAAAATTTCAATACACAAAAGAAAATGAAGAAAAATTCCAAATAACAGCTAAAAAATACCCAAAAATAGATGCTATGTTATTACCAGCTTTATGGTTAGTACAAGAGCAAGAGGGATGGGTAAGCCCAGAAGCCATGATTTTCGTAGCTGATAAAATTGGAAAACAACCAATTGAAGTTTATGAGTTCGCAACATTTTATACAATGTTCAACTTAAAACCTATTGGAACATATCACATTGAGTTATGTAAAACTTTATCATGTATGTTAATGGGTGCAAATAATCTTAAAAAATTTATAAAAGATACAATTGGAATAGAACCAGGTCAAACTTCTGCAGATGGAAAATTTCACTTAAGTGAAGTTGAGTGTCTTGGAGCTTGTGGTGGTGCACCAATGTTTGCTTTAAATGGTCAATACCATGAAAATCAAACAGTTGAATCTCTTAAAAATCTTATAGAGGAGTGTAAATAATGGCTGCAAATAACATGATTGTAAAAATCGTAAGTAAAAATTTTGACATTCCTGATTCTCATAAATTAGATGTTGCACTAAAAAATGGAAGATATACTTCAATTGAAAAACTATTTACTATGGCTCCCGATGAAGTTACAGAAGAAGTTTGTAAAAGTGGATTAAGAGGAAAAGGTGGTGGAGGTGCTGCTTGTGGACCTAAGTGGAAACTTATGCCACCAGTTGATGAAAGACCTAGATACTTAATCGTAAATGGGGATGAATCAGAACCAGGAACTTTTAAAGATAGACAAATATTCCAATATGATCCACATCTTTTAATAGAAGGTATCATTTGCTCTTGTTATGCAATAGGAGCACATGATGCATATATTTATATTAGAGGTGAATATAAGTGGTTTATTGATAGATTAGATGCAGCTATTGAAGAAGCTTATGCAGCTGGAATTATTGGAGATAAAATCATGGGGAAACATGATTTTAGAGTTGATATTACAGTTCACAGAGGTGGTGGAGCATATATTTGTGGTGAAAAATCTGCACTTATTGAATCTCTTGAAGGTAAAAGAGGACATCCAAGACTTAAACCACATGGTAAAGAGTGTGAGTGGTTCTATGATATGCCAGCAACTGTAAATAATGTTGAAACAATTGCATCAGTACCAAATATCGTTGAAAATGGTTTTGAATCATATACAAAATATGGAACTGAAAAAGCTCCCGGAACTATGCTTTTTGCAATGAGTGGTCCAGTTAAAAACCCAGGTGTTTATGAATTACAATATGGTTGTAAAATGACCGATGTAATCAATGAAATTGGTGGAGGAATGAAAGATGGCTTAAAATTAAAAGCTGTTATTCCAGGTGGAGCTTCTTGTCCTATCTTAACTGCCCAGGATGTTGAGAAAGCATATTTAGATTATGAATCTATGTGGGAAATTGGTTCAACTTTAGGAACAGGAGGAATGATGATAATTCCAGAAGGCGTTTCTATGGTGGATGTTGCTAAAAATCTAATTGAGTTTTATCACCATGAATCTTGTGGTCAGTGTACTCCTTGTAGAGAAGGAACTGGTTGGATTGATAAAATTTTAAAAGAATTAATAGAAGGTGTTGCAAAAGAAGATGATATAGAAACACTTTTAGAAGTATGTGACACAATGAATGGAAAAACCATTTGTGTTTTTGCACCAGCTGTAAAAGATATTATTAAAAGTATTGTTGAAAAATATAAACATGAATTTCTTGAATTAATTGAAAATAAACTATAAGGAAAATAGATGGCAAAAGATACATTTACATTAACTGACAATAGAAGTGGTAAAGCTTATGAGTACAATATTATAGATGGTACAAGAGGGCCAAGTGTTGTTGATATTAGAACATTCTACAAAGATACTGGAATGTTTACTTATGATCCTGGCTATACATCAACTGCATCTTGTGATTCAAAAATCACATTTATTGATGGTGAAAACTCTGAATTAAGATATAGAGGTTATGATATTGCTGATTTAGCTGGTAAACACTCATTTTTAGATGTTTCTTATTTACTTATGCGAGGTCAACTTCCAACAGAAGAAGCTTCAAAAAACTTTGATTTAGAAATAAGACATAGATCATTTTTAAATGAAGGAATAATTAGACTTTTTGATGCCTTACCAGATGGTGCTCACCCAATGGCAACAATGGGAGCTGCAACTATGGCATTAGCAGCATTTTATAAAGATCACTTACATTTAGAAGATGAAGAACAATTTAAAATGATGAGAAGAAGAATCTTAGCTAAAATGCCTACAATTGCTGCAATGGCATATAGAAATTCTATTGGTACACCACTTATTTACCCAGATGTAGATAAATATTTCACTGAAAACTTTTTATTCATGTTAAGAGCATATCCAGGTGGGAAAATGAAATACCTAGGAAATGGGAAAAGTCAAGAAATAAGACAAGTAGAAGTAGATGCACTTGATGCAATTTTTACTTTACATGCTGACCATGAACAAAATGCTTCTACTACAACTGTTAGAAATGTAGGTTCTACTGAGGCTCACCCTTATGTTGCAATAGCTTCTGGTATTTCTGCTTTATGGGGAAGTGCACACGGTGGTGCAAATGAAAAAGTTATGGATCAATTAAGAATGATTGGTGATGTTAAAAATGTACCATCATATATTGCAAAAGCAAAAGATAAAAATGACCCATTTAGATTAATGGGATTTGGACATAGAGTTTATAAAAATAGAGATCCAAGAGCTGAAGCATTAAAAGGATTACAAGATAAATTAAGAGAAGAGTTAAATCTTGATTCTAAACTACTAGATATCGCAGCAGCAGTTGAAAAAGCAGCATTAAGTGATGATTACTTTAAAGAAAGAGGTTTATATCCAAATATTGATTTCTATTCAGGTGTTATTTTAACAGCTCTTAGAATTCCAATTGCAATGTTTACACCAATCTTTGTTATTGGTAGAACTCCAGGATGGTTAGCACAATGGTCAGAATTAAAACATGATAAAACTGCAAAAATTGCAAGACCTAGACAGTTATATACTGGAAAATAATTAATACAATAAAATTTTAAAGAGGATTTATTAAATGAGCGAAATGGTAAAACTGATAATCAATGATCAGGAGATGGAGGCAGAACAAGGAAGTCTCTTAATTGATAAATTATTAGATGAAGATATACATATTCCTCATTTTTGTTATCACAAAGCCTTGGGGAAAGATGGAAACTGTAGAATGTGTATGGTTGAAATTGCTGGACAAAAAAGACCCCAAATTGCCTGTGATACTCCTGTAAAAGAAGGAATGGTAGTAAGTACAACAAGTGATAATATTATGGCTGTAAGAAGAGATATCTTAGAGCTAGAATTAATCAATCACCCTATTGACTGCCCTACCTGTGATCAAGCAGGAGAGTGTAAGCTACAAGATTTTTACATGGAATCAGGTTTTTATGAATCTAGAATAAATGTTGAAGAAAAAAACCATGCTAGAAAAAGAGAAGATTTAGGGTCTAATGTAATGCTAGACCAAGAAAGATGTGTTCTTTGTACTAGATGTGTTAGATTTTGTTCAGACATAACAGGAACAAATGAGTTAGGTGTAATTAATAGAGCTGACCATTCAGTTATTGGTACATTCCCAGGAAGACCACTTAGTAATCCTTATGCTATGAATGTAGTAGACTTATGTCCTGTTGGTGCGTTAACTTCAAAAGATTTTAGATTTAAACAAAGAGTTTGGTTTATGGAGACATTTAATGCTATTTGTAATGGTTGTTCAAAGGGATGTAATATCTTTGTTGACCATAGAAAAGAAAAGTATGAAGATGACAAAATTTACAGATTTAGACCTAGACTTAATAATGATGTTAATGGTTATTTCATGTGTGATTACGGTAGATTATCATATAAAAATGAAGAAGAAAATAGATTAGAAAAAGCACTAGTTAATGGAAAAGAAGACGCTACAAGTAATGCAATAGCTTCTTTATATACAGAAGTTGCAAAAAATAACAATGCCTTATTTCTTGTAGATCCTAACTTATGTTTAGAAGAGTTACAAAATGTAAAAGCCTTTGCAGATGCTGTAAAAGCAAATATTTCTGGATACTCACCTCAATACATAGATGAAACTTTTGGTGATGATTATTTGAAGAAAAATGACAAAAGTGCAAATAGAGCCTCTTTTAAAGAAGTAGGTATATCTGAAGATGAGTCTTCATTTAAAACTTATTTTGAGGCAGCATTACTTATAGTAGTTTTTGATAATAACTATTTTGATGATAATATTGAGTTACTAACAGGTAAAAAAGTTATTTCTTGTTTTTCTCACAATGCTAAAACTATTGAAAAGTCAGATGTTGCAATTCCAACTGCATCATTTTATGAAAAAAGTGGAACTTACATAAATATTGATGGAATAAAACAAAAAACTGTTTCAGGTATGAAAAGAAATAATCAAGCAAAAACAATATCATCAATAGTTGAAACTATTAAAACTATGATAGAAAAAGGAAATATATGAATACAGCATCAATAGTTGTTATTATAGTAAATATTCTTTTAGCTGTAGTACTAGCAGTTGGTTTAACACCTGTGTTTGTATGGTGGGAGAGAAGAATAGCTGGATTTATCCAAGATAGATCAGGACCAAATAGATGTCATATTGGACCAATGAGACTAGGTGGATTAATACAAAGTTTAGCAGATATGCTAAAACTTGTATTTAAAGAAGACTTTACACCAGGACATATTAAATATAAATTTATGTTTACTATTGCTCCTTCAATAGTATTTGTTTGTTATTTCCTAACATTTGCAGTTATTCCTTTTGCAGATAATATTGTAATTGATGGTCAAAGCCATTCAATGCAAGCCCTACCAATGCAATTAGGTATTATGTGGTTCTTAGCATATGCTGGATTATCTGTATACGGAATCATTTTAGGTGGTTATGCATCAGGAAGTAAATATGGTCTTTTAGGTGCAATTAGAGCATCAGCTCAAGTTATCTCTTATGAAGCATCAATGGCATTAGCTTTAATCTCTATGTTACTAACTTACGGTTCTATTCACTTAAATGACATTGTACATTTTCAAGGTGGAACTTTTTGGGAAATAATTCCTTCATGGGGTGCATTTATGCAACCACTTGCTGCTATTATTTTTATTGTTTGTGCTTTTGCAGAGACAAATAGAACTCCTTTTGATATTGCAGAAGGTGAATCAGAAATTGTTGCAGGTTATCATACAGAATATAGTGCAATGAGATTTGGACTTTTCCAAGTATCAGAATTCGCTGCAATGGCTGGGGCATCAGCTATTATTGTGACACTATTCTTTGGTGGATATCAAATACCTTGGTTAGATACACAAACATTAAAAGCCAATATTGACATTGTAATTATTGTACTTATGGCTTTATTACCTATTAAAATTTATATCTTTACTAAATGGATTAAGAAAAATAATAACTGGTATGATAAAAAAGATATTAGAGCAAAAGAAACAGGTATTTTAGTAAAAGCGTTTTGGACTATAGGTATAGTTTCATTTATAGCCTTAGGTGCTTTATTAGCTACAGGTTTAGGTGAAAATGGTTCAAGTATTGCAGTTGCTGTTATTCAAGTAGTAACTTTCTTAGTAAAATTCCTAATGATGGTATTTGTATTTATGTGGGTTAGATGGACTTTATTAAGATTTAGATATGACCAATTACAAATGTTAGGATGGAAAGTTTTACTACCATTATCACTATTAAATATTATTATAACTGCTTCAGTTATAGTTTTGACAGGAATGTAAGATGGGTATTAAAATAATAAAAAGACAGGGTCAAACTTTTAAAGATAAGCTTTTCATACCAGCTATTATGGGTGGTATGAAAACAACTTTTGGTCACTTTACAAAGAATTTAAAAGATGTTTCAAATTTAAAAACAATTCAGTATCCAGAAGAACAACCAACAGATGTAGCAACAAATGAAAGATACAGAGGGGTTCATAGACTTACAAAATGGGAAGATGAATCTGAAAAATGTGTTGCATGTTATATGTGTGCAACTGCATGTCCAGCTGAATGTATTTTTATTGATGCTGAGGAAAGATTTGATGGCAAAGCTGAAAAAAGACCAAAAGAGTTTAAAATAGATCTTTTAGAGTGTGTATATTGTGGATATTGTGTTGAAGCTTGTCCATGTGATGCAATTAGAATGGATACAGGTATTTTAAGTTTTACAGGAAGTTCAAGAGAGGAGTTTGTTGTAGATAAAAAATACTTAATGAATAACGAAAGAGCAAAGGATTTATCAAATGACTGATATTTTATTTATTGGTTTAAGTTTTATGGCAATAGCTGGTGGAATCACTATGCTAACACATAAACAACCTATGTATGCAGCACTTGGATTATTAATATCTATTTTATCTGTATCTGGACTTTTTGCATTGTTAAGTGCAACTTTCCTTTTTATGGTTCAAATAATAGTTTATGCAGGTGCAATTATGACACTTCTACTATTTATATTAATGTTTTTAAATATTGATGAACATGATTTACCAAAAGAGCCTAAAAAAGTTAGAAATATTATTATAGGTGCGATTGTTATGTTACCATTAAATGTTGTAATATTAACAGCTGTATCTGCACTACCAAAAAAAGACATGAGTATTATTGAGACAAATTTTGGTGGAATAAAAGAGATTGGAATGCTTTTATATCAAAATTGGTTAATCTCATTTGAGTTGATTTCAATACTACTTTTAGTTGCATTAGTTGGTGCTATTGTATTAGCTAAAAGAAAAAAAACTAGAGGAATACAATCATGATATCACTAACATCATATGCATTTGTTTCAATGATGCTTTTTTCAATTGGCGCAATTGGAGTTATTGCAAGAAGAAATATTTTTGTAATATATATGTCAATAGAACTTATGTTAAATGGAATAAATCTATTTTTAGTTACTTTTGCTAGATACCATTTCAATATGGATCCACAAGTAATTACAGTAATGGTTATAGCAATTGCTGCTGCTGAAGCTGCCATTTTCTTATCAGTAATAATTCTTTTATTTAGAACAAAAAGATCATTAGATACTGATTTATTTACAGCACTTAAACAAGGAGAAAAATAATGCATACAGATTTATTAGTATGGATAATATTAGCTCCATTACTTGGTGCTATATTAAATGGTGGATTCTACTTTTATAATATAAAGAAAAGAGCCCTACCACAAAGATTATTTTCATTAATAGGTACAATCGCTCCAATCATTGGTTTTATTTTTACTTTAATAATCTTTATAAATATGGTTAACAATAATGCTACTTATCATCAAACTATCTTTACATGGTTAGAAGTAGATAAGTTAACTATTGAAATGAAATTTTTAGGTGATAATCTATCGATCTTTATGGCTATGTTCGTAACTTTTGTTGGTTCTTTAATTCACATTTATGCAGTTGGTTATATGCACAAAGATGAAGGTTTTGGTAAGTTTTTTGCATATTTTAACCTTTTCTTAGCATCAATGCTAATTCTAGTACTTGCTGACAATCCAATTATTTTATTTATTGGATGGGAAGGTGTTGGAGTTTGTTCATACCTATTAATTAAATTTTACTATGGTAACAAAGAGAATGTTCTTGCAGCAAATAAAGCATTTATTGTAAATAGAGTTGGTGACTTTGGATTTATATTAGGTGTTATTACACTATTTTTTGCAATTGGACAAGGAAATTTATCATTTACTTCAATAGAAGCAAACTTAGGTAATGCCTCAACTGAACTACTTATTCTTTCTGGTTTCTTATTATTTGTGGGAGCTATGGGTAAATCAGCACAGATTCCATTATATACATGGCTTCCAGATGCAATGGCAGGTCCTACTCCAATTTCAGCACTTATACATGCTGCTACAATGGTAACAGCTGGTGTTTATATGGTTGCAAGATTCCATTTCCTTTATGAAGGTATTGAAGGTGTTGGTACATTTATTGCTTATATTGGGGCTTTTTCAGCTCTATTTGCTGCTATCATTGCAACTAAACAACAAGATATTAAAAAGATACTTGCATACTCAACTATGTCACAACTTGGATATATGTTTATAGGTGTTGGATTAGGTTTTTATTCAACAGGATTATTTCATGTATTTACACATGCTTTCTTCAAAGCAATGTTATTCATGGCAGCAGGTGGTATGATTATGGCTCAACACCATGAGCAAAATATCTTCAAAATGGCACAACATAGAGTTAGTACTCCTATTGTTGGCTTTTGTATGTTAGTTGGTGTTATTGCAATTTCAGGAATTCCTCCATTTTCTGGTTTCTTTTCAAAAGATGCAATTTTAGGTGCAGCATTTCATGAAGGTCAATATGGGATTTGGGCAATTGGAATGTTTACAGCATTTTTAACAGCATTTTATATGTTTAGATTATATTTTATTCTTTTCGTTGCTCCAAACAAAAATAACAGCACACAATATATTTATACATCTAAAACGATAACATTGCCTTTATTAGTTTTAGCAGTTGGTGCTATATCTGCTGGTTTCTTAAACTTACCAGAAGTTTTAGGTGGTCATCACTTAGTTGATACATGGCTTGCACAACTTGATTCAAAAGAGTTACATATGAGTCATAGTACAGAATATATTTTAATGGTAGTATCTGTTTTGTTTGCAGTTGCTGGAATATATGCAGCATATAAAAAATATGCAAACTTTGATATATACAATCCTGAAAGTGAACAAGGACTTGTTGCTAATAAATTCTATGTTGATGAGATATATAATGCAGTATTTGTTCAAAGTGCAAAAAAATTATCAACTTTTATTGATAAAGTTGTAGATGAAAAAATCATTGATAACTTCATCATGGGAAGTTGTAACCAATTTATCAACCTTGGTAAAGTAGTTGGAAGACTTCAAAATGCAAATGTAAGATTTTATGGATTATTCATGCTTGTTGGTATGAGTGCAATCTTCATTTATTTATTTATTTCGTTAGGATTGTAGTATGAGTGCAGAAAGTTTATCATTTATTATATTTTTACCAGCAATTGTTGCCTTTGGTTTAATGATTACAACAGCAAATGTTGAAGCAGTTAGAAATATAGCATTTTTAACTACTACTGTTATATTAGCATTAGTATTAAAAATCTATATCAATTTTGACCCAAATGCAGGAATGCAATTTGTTACAAATGCACCTTGGATTCAAACTTATGGTATAAATTATTATATCGGAGTTGATGGTTTTTCTTTAACTATTTTAATGCTTATTGCTATTTTGATTCCTACTTCATATTTATTATTGTGGGAAGGTAGAACAAAAGGTTATTGGATCAATATGCTACTTGTACAAACAGGTGTTACAGGTGCATTATTATCTTTAGATGTTATTTTATTCTACTTCTTCTGGGAAGTTATGTTATTACCCGTATTCTTAATGATTGGTATTGATGGTTTTGGGGATAAAGTATTTACAACTATTAAAGTTACTATTTATACAATGGCTGGTTCATTGTTGATGTTTATTGGTATTATTTACCTTGGTGTTACATTTTTTAATGAGTTTGGTTTTTGGTCTTTCCAATACAATGACTTTACAAAAATTACAACATTGTCTTACCATGAACAAGTATACCTTTTCTTAACATTTGTTATTGCTTTTGGTATTAAAATTCCAATTTTCCCACTACATACTTGGATTATGGATACATATAAAAATGCTCCTACTGGTGCCGTTTTCTTATTATCTTCAATCATGGCAAAACTTGGGGTTTATGCTATCGTTAGATTTATGATTCCAATATTTCCAGAAATTTATATTGAATACTCTACTTGGTTTGTATTCATTGGATTATTTGGTTTAGTTTATTTTGGAATTGCAGCACTAATGCAAAATGACATTAAAAGAATGTTTGCATATTCATCTGCATCTCACTTAAGTTTTATAGCCGCTGGTATATTTTCATTAAATGCTTATGGTATTAATGGTGCATTATACTTAATCATTGCCCATGCAATTGCAACAGGTGCTCTATTCTTACTTGTTGGTGTTTTACATGATGAATCTAAATTTAAAACAATTAGTGACTTAGGTGGAATAGCAAAAGTTGCTCCAATATTTACTTTTGTTTTTGCAATCATGCTATTTGCAAATATTGGATTACCAGGAACAAATGGATTTGTTTCAGAATTATTAATAATTTTTGGAATTTATGAATTCAATCATACATTAGGTTATATCTCAGCTCTTACAGTTATCATTGGAGCTTCATATATGTTATGGATGTTCCAAAGAGCTATTTTACAAGATAGAGTTGGGGAACCAAGAAAAATGAGAGACCTTAAAATCAAAGAGATTATCGGTTTAGCACCATGGATAATCTTAGTATTTCTAATGGGTGTTTACCCAGAACCATTCATTGATAAGTTTGAGCCAACTGTAACTCACTTTTTAAATGACATATTAAAAATTGGAGTGATGAGATAATGACTGAATTCTTATATCTAGTACCCCTTATAACTGTACTTGTAGGTGCTCTTGTGTTGATGTTTATGAGTATGTATGACAAGTTTACACTTAAACATTTTATTACAACAACATCAATATTTTTGATTATTGCCTTAGGTTTTTCTGTTGCAGAATTTGGTGATCTTTTTTCTGCTAAACCTTATAATGAATTATTTAATAATGCATTAGTTTTTGATACATATGCAAACTTTTTTGGCGTATTGTTGATTTTTGGTACATTGTTAATCGTATTAATTGGTGAACATTACTTTTATGACCATTCATACTTTAAAGGTGAATTCTTTTCAGTATTGATGTTTGCTCTATTTGGAATGATGCTAATTGCCAATTCAAATGAACTAATCACTGCGTATATTTCATTAGAAATTGCCTCATTTGCCATATACATATTAGTTGGTTTCCAAAGTGAAGATGCAAAAAGAGTTGAAGCTATGTTTAAGTACTTAGTTTTAGGTTCATTTATTGGTGCATTTTTCCTATTAGGTGCTGTATTAATTTATGGAGTAAGTGGAAGTACAAACTTAAATGATATTTCAACTTATATTACAACACATAGTGGAAGTGACTTAAATCTTATTTACATTGGTATAACACTATTATTATTTACTTTTCTTTTCAAAATTGCAGCTTTCCCATTCCAATCTTGGGTTTTAGATGTATATAGAGGTGCTCCAATGCTTGTTACTGCATATATGGCATCTACATTTAAAGTAGCAATATTCTCTTTATTCTTAAGAGCATATTTGCAAACATTCTCAACTATTCAAAATTTTTGGGACCCTATTTTATATGTACTTATTATATTTACACTTGCTTATGGTACATGGATTGCAATTACACAAAAAATCATTAAAAGAATGCTTGCTGCATCTTCAATAGTTCATACGGGATATATTTTATTAGGATTTATATCTTTAGGACAAAATATTGATAACGCTTATGCAATTATGTTCTATTTAATATCTTATTTATTAACTGCAATTGGTGCATTTGGACTTATTTCTCATATTATTTCTGAAACAAAAGTTAGAGTAACATATGAAGATTTCAAAGGATTAGCTCATGAAAGACCTTTCTTGGCAGCGGCTATGACTATCTTCTTATTTTCACTAGCAGGTATTCCATCTACAATTGGATTTATCGGTAAGTTTTATATATTTACAGAAGCTATTAATTCAGGATATGCGAGTTTAACTATAGTTGCAATTATTGCAACTATCATTTCAGTCTACTACTACTTTAGATTAATTGCTATGATGTATTTCTATCCAGCAAGTGATGCTTGTACAAGTGAAGGCTTTGATGACAAAAGGATATCTACATATGTTGTAGCATTTTTAGCTGCTTTAGTTGTATGGGGTGGTATAGGTTCTGCTATAGTATTTTTCATTCCTGCACCAAATATTGATGCAATAATTGAAGTTTCAAAGTTAGCAATTGAGTCTTTGTTTCTAAAGTAAACACTGTCAATAAATTATTATATTAGTATTAAAAATTATTTTTTTAATACTAATTTTTTAAAGGTCGATTTTATCGACCTTTTTTTTATAACAAAAATTATTATTGATAATTAATTTTAGAATTAATTGTATTTTTAAAATTCAATTCAAGATTATCTTCGCTATAATAATGCTATGTTTTAAAAGGAATATTTTTTTTAATATTCCATCATAAATTAAACACAAAGGATTGATAATGAGTGACCTAATAGAAGGTTATTTAGGCAAAACAGTTGAAGGGAAAAAAAGTAGAACTCCTGCAAAATTGGATTATCTACAAAGTGCAACAGGACTATTTCTTGGTCTTTTTATGTGGGGACACATGCTTTTTGTCTCAACAATTTTAGTAAGTAAAGATTTTATGTATTCAGTTACAAAATTCTTTGAAGGTAGTTTTATTTTCAATGAAGGGCAGCCAATAATTGTTTCTGCTATTGCATTTTTTGTATTTGTAGTATTTATTTCACATGCCGCAATGGGTATGAGAAAATTACCAGCTAATTTCAAGCAATATCAAGTTATGAAAGCGCATGCTAACAGCATGGGACATGAAGATACTAAGTTATGGTTTGTTCAAGCTTTTACAGGTTTTGCTATGTTCTTCTTAGGTTCAGTTCACTTATATATCATTATGACTCAAGCAGATGCAATCGGACCATATGCAAGTGCAGATAGAGTTTGGTCTAACTGGATGTGGCCTTTATATATTCTTTTACTATTAGCAGTTGAATTTCATGGAACTATTGGATTATATAGACTTGCTGTTAAATGGGGATGGTTTGACGGTAAAGATCCAAAAGCTTCAAGAAAAAAATTAAAAGCTTATAAAAAAATCCTTACAGTGTTCTTTTTAGTTTTAGGTTTCGCTACATTAGCAGCTTATATGAAAATTGGTATGGATCACGCAGCTGCAGGAAAAGTTGGGGAAAGATATACTCCAACAGCACAAGTAATGGAATATAAAATAAACAATGGGAGAGTGGCATAATGAAAATTAATTATTGTGATGCATTAGTTATTGGTGGTGGTTTAGCAGGTCTAAGAGCTGCAGTTGCTGCACAAAAAAAAGGCTTAAATACAGTAGTTTTATCACTTGTTCCAGTTAAAAGATCTCATAGTGCAGCTGCACAAGGTGGTATGCAAGCAAGTTTGGGTAACTCTAAAATGTCAGAAGGTGATAATGAAGATTTACACTTTGCAGATACAGTAAAAGGTTCGGATTGGGGATGTGACCAAGAAGTTGCAAGAATGTTCGTAAATACTGCACCAAAAGCTATTAGAGAATTAGCTGGTTGGGGTGTGCCTTGGACAAGAGTTAGAGAAGGTGCAAGAGAAGCAGTTATCAATGCTAAAAAAACAACAATTACTGAAGATGCTGATAGACATGGATTAATTACATCAAGAGACTTTGGTGGAACTAAAAAATGGAGAACATGTTATACAGCAGATGCAACAGGACATACAATGTTATTTGGTGTTGCAAACGAAGCATTAAAACATGAAGTTGATATTAGAGATAGAAAAGAAGCTGTATCAATTATCCATGAAGATGGAAGATGTTATGGTGCAATCGTTAGAGATTTAATTTCGGGTGAATTAGAAGCTTATGTTGCTAAAGGTACATGTATAGCAACTGGTGGATATGGAAGAGTATTTAAACAAACAACTAATGCAGTTATTTGTGAAGGTATTGGTGCAGCTATTGCACTTGAAACTGGAATTGCTACTTTAGGAAATATGGAAGCTGTACAATTTCACCCAACTCCAATTGTACCATCAGGTATTTTATTAACTGAAGGGTGTAGAGGTGATGGTGGAATTCTAAGAGATGTAGATGGACATAGATTTATGCCAGATTACGAACCTGAGAAAAAAGAACTTGCATCAAGAGATGTTGTTTCAAGAAGAATGATTGAGCACATTAGAAATGGTAAAGGTGTACCTTCTCCATATGGTGATCATATTTGGTTAGATATCTCTATTTTAGGTAGAGAACATATTGAGAAAAACTTAAGAGATGTACAAGAAATTTGTCAAATCTTTAATGGTATTGATCCAGCTGATGAAGGTCCAAAAGGTTGGGCTCCAGTACTTCCTATGCAACATTATTCAATGGGTGGTATTAGAACAAAACCAACTGGTGAATCACAAACATTAAAAGGACTATTTGCTTGTGGAGAAGCTGCTTGTTGGGATATGCATGGATTTAATAGACTTGGAGGAAACTCTGTTTCTGAAACAGTTGTTGCTGGTATGATTATTGGTAATTATTTTGCTGATTTTTGTTTAGAAAATGATGTAACAATTGGTACTAAAACAGTTCAAAAATTCCTTGATGAAGAAGATGCATATTTAGATGAAATTTTATCTTACAATGGAACTGAAGATATCTTTAGAATCAAAAATAGAATGCAAAATCTAATGGATCAAAAAGTAGGTATCTTTAGAGATGGTCCTCACTTAAGTGAAGCAGTTGAAGAGTTAAAAGAATTATTAGTTAAAACTAAACAAATCACTGTAAAATCAAAAGAAAGAGTTGGAAATCCAGAACTTGAAGAAGCTTATAGAGTTCCAAAAATGTTAAAAATTGCATTATGTGTTGCTAAAGGTGCTAGAGATAGAACTGAATCTAGAGGTGCACACTATAGAGAAGATTATTTAAAAAGAGACGATGCAAACTGGTTAAACAGAACATTAACTTCTTGGCCTTCTAAAGATGCTTTAGAACCAGAAATTACATATGAGCCATTAGATATAATGAAAATGGAAATGCCTCCTGCATTTAGAGGTTATGGTGCTAAGGGTATGATTATTGAGCATGAATTATCTGCAAAAAGACAAGCTGAAGTTGACGAAATAACTGAAAGAATGCAAGCAGAAGGTAAAGATAGACATGAACTACAACATGCCCTTATGCCATTTGAATTACCAATGAATTATAAAGAAAAAAATGAAAGAGTAGGAGATAAATAATGAGTGACCACAAAGGTAGAGAAGTTACTATAAAAGTACTTAAATTTAATCCAAGAAGTAAAATTTCTAAACCTCATTATGTAGAGTATAAATTAGAAGAGACACCAGGTATGACTCTTTTTATTGCACTAATGAAAATTAGAGAAGAACATGATGCAGATTTATCTTTTGACTTCGTTTGTAGAGCTGGGATTTGTGGATCTTGTGGAATGGTAGTTAATGGAAAACCTGCCCTTGCGTGTAGAACACTAATTGCTAATTATCCAGACGGAGTTATAACTTTACTTCCAATGCCTGCATTTGAACTAATCAAAGATTTATCAGTTAATACTGGTAAATGGATGGATGCAATGTCTAATAGAGTTGAATCATGGATTCATACAAATCATAAACCAGACATTACAAAAATCGAAGAAAAAATTGATCCCGATATTGCAGATCAAACATTTGAATTAGATAGATGTATTGAATGTGGAATTTGTGTTGCTTCTTGTGGAACAATGCTTATGAGACCTGATTTTGTAGGTCCGGTTGGATTAAATAGAATTGCAAGATTTGAAGTTGACCCACATGATAATAGAACTGCTGATGATTTTTATGAATTAGTTGGTGATGATAATGGTATCTTTGGTTGTATGTCATTAATGGCATGTGAAGATCATTGTCCAAAACATTTACCATTACAAAATAAAATTGCTTACCTAAGAAGAAGATTGGTAGCATTAAAATAATTATACAAGAGAATTTTCTCTTGTATAAATAAAAAATATAAAAAGTTAATTACCTTTTGGGTAATTAACTTTTTGTATTTTAGGGGTATTAAAATTAATTTATTTTTTTAAATTAATCTTTATATGTACAAAAAAAGCCTTTAATGGAGATTGAATGTCATTAGTTAACGATTATTTTTTGCTTTATCATGGTAAAACTTGTGAGCAGAAAATTACATATGGAACAGAACACTACAAAAATAGAGATGAGTTTTTTGAAGTAGCAGCATTAGTATTAGCGCCTACAAGAAAAGATTATGAAAAGTATATATCATTAGATAGTTTTAAAAAATTAATTACCCATGTTACAAATAAAAAAGTAAAAAGTTTAGATGAGTTAAATCAACTACAATATTGCATAATAGATTCAATTGAAAATGATACAAAAAACTGTCAAATTGAAAAACTCCATGAAAGTTTAGAATATCTTAAAAAAGAACGCATTATAGACTCATCAAATTTTAATAAACTAATATCACTTTTTGACCCAAGAGAACTAGGACTTTGTGATGAAGACTCAAAAGAAGACCACATTCAAATTGATGAATCAAAATCATTCAAAGAAATAAAAATTGACTTTGAAAACCTAATAATAGAACTGCAGGAAATTTTTCAGTCACAAGAGTATAAAGAAGAGTTAGCAAATACAAAAGAATATCTAGAAAATCAAAAGTTCTCAATAGGAATTACAGGTGTTATGAATGCTGGTAAATCTACAATGCTAAATGCTCTAATGGGAAAAGAGATTCTAGGTAGTGCAGTAGTTCCAGAAACAGCAAATTTGACTATTGTAAAGCATGGTACACCTGAAGCAAATGTTTTTTATTGGAATAAAGAAGAATGGAATAGAATTGAACAATCAGGAAAACAATTAGAGTCAATCAAAGAGTTTGTACATGAAACTAAAAAGATATTTGGTGATGAAATACATAACTATATCCATGATGATTCATACAGTGAAAAAGTTGATATAAATAATCTTGCAGCTTATACATCAGCAGAAGCCAGTGGTAAAAAATGTAATTTAGTTAAATATGTTGAACTAAAATCTGATTTGAGATTTTTAGAAGATGGAATAGAAATCGTTGATACTCCAGGATTAGATGACCCCGTAATTCAAAGGGAAGAAATAACAAAAGAGTATTTAAATCAATGTGATTTAATGATTCACTTAATGAATGTATCCCAAAGTGCGACACTAAAAGATGTAGAGTTTATAATAGATGCCCTACTTTATCAAAATATAACAAAACTATTAATCGTAATAACAAGAGCAGATACTGTTGAAAAAGAACAATTGCAAGAAGTAATTGAGTATACAAAAACTTCTATTGAAGCTCAATTAAAAGCTCAAAATAAAGATAGCCAGCTAGATTATATACTAAGAAATATAAAATTTATACCAATTTCTGGAATGATGGCATTGTACCATCGAACAGGAAGAGAAAAGAAAGCATTAGATGCTGGTTTTAAAGAAGAAGATACAGGTATTATAGACATTGAAAACTATCTTGAAGAGACACTATTTGGTAAAAGTTCATCAAAAACTGATTTAATAATAAAAGGTATTAAAACTCAACTTAGAAAAACAATAGAAAAAGAGATAAAGTCTTTTAATTATGAATTAATTTTATTGGGTAAATCAAAAGAAGAGTTAGAAGAAGATTTAAAAGACTTTGCAAAGAAAAAATCTACAAATGAATCAATTTTTGAAGCAATGAATGAAGATATTGTTGTATACAAAAATGATGCAAAAAGTTATATTCTTACATTAGAGACATTTTTGGAAAATGAGCTTTTAGATTTACAAGAGATTATTAGGAAAAGAGTTTTTTCAGATGTTAAATACTCTTTTGAAAAGACTAAAAAAAGACCAGAGTCAAAAAGAATCAAAAGTATCGTTGAAACAGCTATAAAAGATGGAATTGTAGATGTTATTAGAGACTATAGATACAAATTTATTAAAAAGTCTCAGAATATTGGTGAAGTATTTGAACAAAAATATCAAGAAATGGGATTTACTATTGGGCATAAAAATGAAAATTTTGATGCTAGAGGATTCTTTGAAAATGATTTTAAAACAGGGTTTTTAACATCATCAAATGAGGTGTTAATAAATAAAATAACAAATGAAGTTTCAAAAAGTAAAGATTCAAAACTAGGTGAATTAGATAGAAATTTACAAGAGTTTATAAAAGAAGAGTTTGAACCAATCGAAAAAAATATAAAAGAAAAAGCTCAAAATGTCTCACAAATTTTAATTGATAATTTCTTTACACAAATTTCTGAACCACTTAAAGTTTTTGAGAAAAAATTAATAAAAGATGAAAAAGCTTTACAAGACAGAATCTCTTCATTTGAAGAAAATGACTCACAAAAAGATGAATTAACTATAGAAATTCACAAAAAAGTCAAAAAACTTGAAACATTTAGTAGGGAGCTTAAAGCATGAGTATCTTAAATAGTTTTGTAAAAGAGTACAGCGATAAGTTTTTTGAAAAAGAAGAGGTATTTGAAACTGGATTAGTAGGTGATATAAAAAAAGTAAGTGTAAAGCTTATGGATGAAAAGTTTCACCCATCTTTTCAATTAAAATCTATATTAGATAAACAATTAAGACGAGCAAGATACCCTATGGAAGTTGCAATTACTGGACAATTTTCTTCAGGTAAATCTACATTTTTAAATGCCCTACTTTCAAAAAATATTTTGCCAACAGGAATTACTCCTGTTACTTCAAAAGTTAACTTTTTAAATTATGGAGAAGAGTATAAATTAAAAATAACTTATTACTCAGGTGCTCAAGAATATGCCCCTATTGAAGCAATAGCTGACTTTACAGATCAAAGAAAGAGTGAGATGAGTGAGATCAAGTATCTTACACTTTATGCGCCTATGGACATATTAAAAGATATCTCTTTTGTAGATACTCCAGGACTTAATTCTCAAAGTCAAAGTGATACAGATACCACAAGAAAAGTACTAAGAGATGTGGGTGGTATTATTTGGCTAACACTTATAGATAATGCAGGTAAAAAATCTGAAGCAGAAGTACTAGAAGAGTATATGGAACAATTTAAAAATAAATCTCTATGTGTACTTAATCAAAAAGACAAATTTACCCAAGAACAAATTGAAACTACAACAAAATATGTAAGGGAAAAATTCTCTAAATATTTTGCCCAAGTTACTCCCATCTCAGCTAAAATGGCACTTCAAGCTAGAGCTCATGATAAAGATGTTTTAATGAATGATGAATATGAAAAATTCATCAGTGAATTTAAAAATGATTTAAAAAATAACGAAGTTGAATCTTTAAACTTTTTTGAAAATAAATTTACAGAATATAAAAATAAAATATCAAAAATAAATCTTCAAGACTCAAAAGATAATATAAAACTTCAAGAAGAATCAAATATACAAAAAGTAATCGATTTTATAGAAAATACAATAAGACCTCAAGCCTTAGAATCAAAAGAGTTTGCTATTAAAAGAGACCTTATGGGGATTTGCGATATTTTAGTAAGTGAATATCAAAATATTCTAGGAGTATATGATAAGCTAGTAGAAATTCTAAAATCATCAGAAAATGATGTATTAAATGCTTTAGATAATATTCATAAAAAATACTCTAAAGAGTTATTTGCAATTTACAACTCATTAGAAGCTATTATGGAAAAAATGGCACATGAAACATTTAAAAATATCAAAACAGTAAAAGCAAATAGATATGAAAATAAAACAGGTTTTTTAAATAAAGAGAACTATGCAAAAATAGAATACAACACTTATTGGATAGACAGTGATAATGTATATAAAAACCTATTTTATGATGATCAAACAATTGACAAAATGTTTAAAAAATCAATCAAAGACCTAAAACAAATAGAACTAAATGCTGATGAATCATTTAGAGATGTTTACCGAACAATAAAAAGTAATGTTCATAGATGGCAAGAGCCTTACGAGTTAATAAAAAAGAATAGAGATGTTGCCTCAGATGTAGAGTTTTCAACAACCAGACACTTTGCAGCAAAAGTTTATGAGAATGTATTGATTTCATACCATAGAGCAATATTGGAAAACATTTCAGCACTTAGAAAGAAATTTGCATACTTTAATGGAGCATTATCATATAGTTATATTCAAACAACACAAGCTACTATTGCTCATTTTGAACAACAAATAGCTGAATCAATAACTTTATATGAAAAAGAGCCTACAAAATTTACTGTATATCATCCAAGAGAAGATGAAATACTTACTAAATTAAAAGCAAATTTTGGATTTGAAAAAATTGAAGACTTTTTAACCTCAAAAAGAAACTATTTATTTAAAATAATAAAATATTCAAAAGAGCAATATCTAGAGATAAATGAAGAGAGAATAAACTTTGTTGAATCAAGAAAAGGTGAATATATGGATAAAATAGAGGATTTAAAAAAGATAAAAGATGAAATTTAATTGATTTTATCTTAAATTTTCAAATTTAGATAGATTTAAGCTAAATACTATTGACAATATTGCATTTTTTTAATATTATTTCAGTCCATTTTGATTGGGGTATCGCCAAGTGGTAAGGCCTCGGCTTTTGGTGCCGATATTCGCAGGTTCGAATCC
>TARA_R110002033_G_scaffold171213_1_pt1 | contig 35859 bp, 27 predicted proteins | sample TARA_R110002033 | Tara Oceans TARA_R110002033 (sample SAMEA4397051) | marine metagenome | biome: Polar Biome; feature: [SRF] surface water layer (ENVO:00010504); material: water (ENVO:00002006), including particulate matter (ENVO:01000060) such as... | depth 5 m
CTTCAATCTTGATCCGACCCATCAAATGCCGGGACCAAACATTTAACGAAAGCGATGCACGTCGTTTTCAGTGATCAGAATATCGACCGGCACATCATATTGATGGGGAAAGATGCTATCAAGCCGGGCAGAAGCGAACCCAACCCCGATCACAATCGGGCGATGGTCAAACGCCGCCAGCGTGCGATCAAAAAATCCGCCGCCATAGCCTAGACGATAGCCATTGGCATCAAACCCAACCAATGGCGCCAAAATAACATCGGGCAAAACCGGGGCCGATGGAGCGGGAACCTCAATACCGGCAAAACCCGCAGTCATTTCAGTTTGCGGCGTCCAGCGGTGAAAAACCATGGGCTGATGTCGGGCGACCACAACCGGCAAACAGGCCGAGCCGCCCTGTGCGATATGATCGGCAATAACGGTGCGCACATCAATTTCGCCCTGGACCGGCCAATAAAACCCGACACAGCTTTTTTCCGGCACCATCGCGGGCGCGCCAAGAACATCCGCCAAAAACCGGCAAATATCGTGTTCGGCCTTCACTCGTTCTGATGCGGGCATGTTTGTGCGACATTTTAGCAATGCGCCACGCGCCTGCTGACGCCAGGTGGAAAAGGCAGCATCATCCGGACTGTCCACCGGAGCTGGCGGAACGCAATGAACGCCTGGGCCAGACAACACATCGTCAGGGAAACGGTCTTTTTGCGACATAGGACGGGCTCGTGATGTTAAACAGAAACGGTAAAATCACCCAGAAACGAGTAACGCGCCGGTGACCGGCGCGTTAACGGTTTGTCAGCAATGCTGCAATCCAAATCAATATTACAGGAGAGCAAGATCTTCCGCCGACATGCGGCCGTTGCGACCTTCAATCAGCTCGAACTGAATCTTCTGGCCTTCATCAAGACCCTGGAGGCCAGCGCGCTGAACCGCGGTGATGTGCACAAATGCATCTTTTCCACCTTCGTCCGGGGTAATGAAGCCATATCCCTTGGTCGCGTTGAACCACTTAACCGTTCCGGTAGCCATATCAGTAGTCGTCCTTAAGTTTTGATATGCATGCCCTTCGCCCAAGAAGGGCATTATTGCGAAGTCCCTGCAATATAACGATTGGCTGAGACTGGCTTTCCCTCAACCAGAAGGCAAGCAACCCAACCCTTGAAACACTGCATTGTTTAAATAATAACGCAAAAAACGCCCTTTACGCAACGAAATCGTCTGCTAAGGATTCTTTTCCTGCGGCACATCTTTGGAACAGCCCTCAGGTCCTTTCCGCCATCGTCAAAAACCTTTCTATGATTTTCGATACACGAAAGGATCATATTTGCAATACGTAAGTATGTAAAAAATGAGTCTTTACGTCCAAATCCCTTGCCCATGATGATGATGAGGAATTGCAATAGACTCAATAAGGGTGCAATAAGTTGATGTGGACATCATTTTATAAGTCCGGCGGTTGGCTGCTTTTTTGCGCAATGCAATTTTTTGCCCTGAGCCGTAACAGGACAAAATTTGCGCATAAAACAAGCGCAGCGGGATTTAGAGCAAACCTGGATTTGTGGGATATCTGATCGGATAATTGTCAAGTGACCGCAGCGACGAAGATAGCCAACCCGCGTGAGATTGCCCAAAACGTCATGGTCATGATTACGGACCTGAACCTGCAGCCGACGCCGCAAGTGTTCCACGTTTTTTATGCTTATCTTGCCGACGAAATTTCCGAGCTAAGCCAGATCATTCGGGTTCTTGTGCGCAACACACAGGATTTGAACGAAGAAACCGTTTACCGGCTTTATCACAAATATCTCGGTGTCAGCGCTGTCGACAAACAGTTGACAGCGGGGGTGGCAGGTTTACAGGCCGCTGTTGAGCGCGTTGAAGAGGCCGTCGACGACGTTTTGCGTGAAACCGACGATTTCTGCACCCATCTGAGCGACACAGCGGCACGGTTTCAAGAAGAAGACCTTACAATTGATGAAGTGCGCAACATCACCACAGATCTGGCTGACACCACCAACAACACCCGTCGGCGCTGCGCTGATTTTCAGGGATCGCTGGAACAATATCACGGGGAAGTGTGCCGGGTTCGCAATGAACTGGAACTGGTCCGCCGGGATGCCCTGACCGACACCCTGACCGGCATTGCAAACCGTAAAATGTTTGATGCATCCTTACGCGAAGCTGTTACCAACAGCATGGAAACCGGCAGCCCGTTAACATTGCTGATGATTGATATTGATCGCTTCAAGCATTTCAACGATAATTATGGCCACCGTGCGGGTGATGGCGTGTTAAAAGAAGTCGCCCGGGTCCTGGTAAATTCGACCAAGGGTGCAGACACCGTTGCCCGCTATGGCGGCGAGGAATTTTCGATCATTCTGCCCGACACAACGCCCGAAAACGCCGAAAAACTGGCCGAAAAACTGCGCCAGAATGTATCTTCCCGGCGTATTCGCAACAAAAAGACCGGCAAGGATTTCGGCCAGCTGACCGTTTCAATTGGCTTAAGCGGCCTTAAACTGGGCGAGAACATTCTGGAATTTATCGACCGCGCCGACGAAGCCCTCTATAGCGCCAAACAGGCGGGCCGCAATACCTGCATCCGACTAGACTGATGTTAGCGGGCGCTGTCCAATATCGGTTTCTGCGGCTGTGACCGGCCCAACGGGCAATCAAATTTCGCCGCCCGCCTGTGCACGCCTAAAAATCATCCTGCTGGCTATCAAACATCATATTTGATCAATGCGAGGTGTTGGGATCTTCTTTATTATGTTCAGCACCCCCATATTTGACGGGGCACCACAGCACGCCGATCATTTTAAGCAAGGTCACGAGTTACGAATGGTTAGATTTGCAAATATGAAGATTGCAAAACTTCCTGTGAAGAAGTTATTTTTTAAGCAACGCGGCGTAGTATGCCATTCAGACCTAAAGTTTAAGAACAAGCCCTTACTGGCGGAAACATTAAAAGAAGTGTCTGCAATGACAGGCCTTGAACGGGCGGAACCAGTGAAATGACCAAGCAGATACGCGAACGCAAACTGGACCTCCAGCACAAAATTTTCCGGACATTCGACGAATGTCACTTCCAAAAGTCCGATATTTCGCGCGAATCGCTGTTTGTCCTGAAAATGAGTGAAGGCTCGACCGTGTCTTTGCCGTTAAATGCCGTGTGTAAGGAATTTGGCATTGATGAAGACTCCAATGATGGCGAGTTGATCGGCCTGGTCGACAAGGCGCTGGATTTTATCAATGTTCTGCGCCCCGGCGATGACCTGCCCTTGGAAGTTCTAACTGGCGAAGCATCTTGGGCGGTTGATAACAATCATCGGCAAATCGCCTATAACCGCGTGACCATGCAGCTTGTAACCTGGATGTCGGGCAGCGAAGAACTGATCACGGATCCAGAAAAACTAATGCAAATTGCGGAAGACCCAGCCACCAAACGCAAAATCAACGATGCCTTTGACGAGGTTGCCGAAAAGCTGGGCATGGGCAAGGAAAACCGCGAAGAAGTGATCAACCTTGTTCATCAGGTTGCCGATGAACTGGCCTATATTGAAACCCTGCGCGAAAAATATCGTCTGGTTCAAATGGTCAATAACAAACTGCAGGAATTGCGCCGGATTTATGCCCACGAAAAAGGCGTTCTGGAAACGGTAACCCAGGTTATCCGCCTGATTGACGATGCGATGAAACAGTTTGAAGCATCCTTTGATGAAATTGACGCCAATACCGGTGAAATCATGTCGGTCTTGCGCAATTTCACCACACAGCGCCAATATATCCGCACCAAACGCGACGATCTTTTCCGCCGCCTGCGTGCGTGGGAACCCCTGTTCGAAAGATGGTCAGCCTTGACGCCAGAACGCGATCCAGAAACGGTAAAACTGGTCCGCGATACCTATCAATTTTTGGCACCGCGTTTTATGAAGGTCAAACAATGGCTGATGATGACCAAGGTGCAGGATGGCATTGCGTCGGGCCAGAATTTCAGAGATGAAAAAGAACGCATGAATGCCCTGAAGGGCAAAATGATGCAGTGGTAAAGCGTAGCATCTAACGCGCCCGTCTGATCCGTTGCCTCATATCTTGCGTTGCTGTTAAACAGAAAATCAACACCGCACGCTCACCCCGCCCATACCGACAACACCCGCCAGAATATCATATTCTGGCGGGTGTTTTGTTTTGTGCAAACGCAACCTGCTGATCGCGCACGGCACCCTTTGTTGATATGTCAGGGACAAGACAAACACGGTTACAACGCGATCAGAATGTCAGGCTTTGGTAATTTTAAGGGCAACATGCCCCTCGAGCACGGTTAACGCCTTTTGGGCCGAAGCAGGCATTGGCACACGTGTATCAATGCAATAAGCAATCAGGGCGGCCGCAAGTTCAGCCCCGGCGGAAGGAATAAACAAGGAATGCCCATCATCGGGGAGCAGTTCAAACGTAACCACAATTTCAGGGCTGGTGCTTATTTTAAGTTTGCCAAGCTGGCCCGGCGGCAGAGGCTTGCCCGTCCGACGACGATAGGCGGTAATGGCCTTGATAATCTCGACATTCTCAAAAATAAGACAGCGGAGTTCACGCATGGTTTGCTCTTTCCGGGCTTTTGGGCGAGCGATACCAAACCGGTATGCCGCGCCATTTCAAACGTCATGTATCCGCCTGCCCTGGCCATATCGGGCCAGTGACGCATAGGGCACCACGCGCCACACAGGGCTTGGTTGGAATACGGCAGGCCCCTGACGGAAATTTCAACTATTTGGAAAGTCTAATCTATTTTGCCTCTCCGGAGATAGCCCAAAGACGGCAGCCCCCTGGCAGCAGACCCGCAAACACCCACCAAGCGGGTCCTTTCCCGGACTTGATCGCGATAAAACCGTCAGGCAGCTAGCTGCTGGCCAGCCACAGCCCCACGCCAATCATAAGGGTTCCGGCGATGCGGTTTAGAATACGGACATTGCCGCTTTTTTCGAGAAAACGACGCAATGATTTCCCGCCCGAGGCATATAGCAACAGGCAGCCCAACTCCGTCACCAGCAAAATGACAACCAATGCCGATAGTTGCGGCATGACCGGGTGATCAACATGGATAAAAGGTGGCAATAGCGAAATCATGAAAGCCCAGCCTTTGGGGTTGGCAATCGCCGTAACAAACCCCTGAGTGGCAAGGCCGACCGGTGTCGCGGGCTTGCCTGACGCCGCAGTGGCAGCATTGTCAAATGACACCGCCATACGTCCGCGTGAACGCCACATTTGCAGGCCCAAAAATGCCAGATAGGCCCCGCCCGCATATTTGAAAACGACAAATACTGCCGGATATTGCAACATGATGGCCGCAGCGCCCAACGCAGCTGCAACGGCAACAATGGCAACACCAACCAGTTCCCCCGCCATCATCCACAAAGTCCGGCGAACACCAATGGTCATGCCCATGGTCAAGGCCAGGGTCATACACATTCCCGGGGTGATCGACACAAAAAAGGCAGTCGGCACAAACGCCGCCAACAGCGACAAATTCATCTTTTTACCCATTCCAACATAACAGTAACATCCCCGCATATACCAAACCAGGCCGTTCGCCAATTGCGCGCATAGCACGATAAGATGACTTTTTTCACACCGGCAAACATCAACATGGCCCCCCCGGCGCCAAAACCACCGCAAATAACCACAGAAAATAACGGATATTGTTAACCGACCCCATTGCCTGGCGAAGGATCGATCACACCACCGCAAATCCGGCCCGCGCGGCACCATCTTTCCGGTTTTGGCAAAAACAGTTAAAAAATACATGCGCCAGGTACAAAAATTGCTTGACCTGCACGCCTATGCCGTCAAGATTGGGGTCTCAAACAAACTGTGCTTTCACCTGATCGAAGACCGATGTTCGCAAATCAGACCCCTTACATTAATCGCGCTAAAAGCGCCATGGCCGTTTCGGCACATGGCTGTGCGTTTATGTCTGATGCGCTTCTCCTATCGGGTCTTCTAGGTTGTGCCGCTCGCGGGTCGCTACGACTTACCCGCCCCTGAGCGTTCCACCCGAGGCCCCCGCAACCTGAAACAGGTATGCTCGCCTCGCAGCTCAGGGGAACCAGTCGCGCCGCATTTCAGGCCCGCATTGAATTTCCATAAATAAATACAGCATCCAAGGGCATTCAGGCCCAACCAATACAGGAAACGAAGCCATGGTAAGTTCTCAAGACAACCGCGTCATCATATTTGACACCACTTTGCGCGACGGCGAACAGTCCCCCGGCGCATCGATGTCACTTGATGAAAAACTGCGTGTTGCCCATGCACTGGCCGAATTGAAAGTGGATGTCATTGAGGCCGGTTTTGCCATCGCCTCGAACGGCGACTTCCGATCGGTCAATGAAATTGCCAAACAGATCAAAGGCCCGACCATCTGTTCACTGGCACGCGCCACCAAAGGCGACATTGAACGGGCTGGCGAAGCCCTGATCCCGGCAGAAAACAAACGCATCCATACCTTCATTTCCACAAGCCCGCTGCACATGAAATACAAATTGCAGATGGAACCGGAACGGGTTTTGGAAAAAGTCAGCGAAAGCGTCGCCTTTGCGCGCCGCTTTACCGATGATGTTGAATGGTCTGCCGAAGATGGTTCTCGCACCGAGCATGACTTTTTGTGTCGCTGCGTTGAAGCCGCCATCGAAGCCGGTGCCACCACCATCAATATCCCCGACACGGTTGGCTATAGCACCCCGCGCGAATATGCCGACATCATGACAATGCTGTTTAACCGGGTGCCCAATATCGACAAGGCGATCCTGTCGGTTCATTGCCATAACGATTTGGGGCTGGCGGTTGCCAATTCACTGGCCGCCGTTCAGGCTGGTGCCCGCCAGATCGAATGCACGATAAATGGTTTGGGCGAACGTGCCGGCAATGCTGCACTCGAGGAAATCCTGATGGCCTTGCAAACCCGCAATGACGTCATGCCATTCTCCACCGGGCTGGATTCCACCAAAATCATGAATGCGTCGCGTCTGGTATCGGCGGTATCGGGTTTTGTCGTCCAGCCCAACAAGGCCATTGTCGGTGCCAACGCCTTTGCCCATGAAAGTGGCATTCATCAGGACGGCTATCTGAAACACGCCGAAACCTATGAAATCATGAAACCCGAAAGCATCGGTCTGAACAAATCCAGTCTGGTGATGGGCAAGCATTCGGGGCGTCATGCCTTTAAGGAAAAGCTGAAAGAACTGGGCTTTGCCGAAATGGGCGATAACGCCATTCAAGATGCGTTTGACCGCTTCAAGGAACTGGCTGACAAGAAAAAAGAAGTCTATGACGACGATATCGTCGCTCTGGTCGATGATGGCCTGCGCGACAATGAACATATTAAATTTGTGTCTTTGGCTGTTGTTTGCGGGTCCAAGGGACCACAGGTTGCCGAACTGGAACTGACCGTGAACGGCGAAACCAAAACCGCCAAAACCACGGGTGACGGCCCGATTGATGCAACCTTTAACGCCATCCAGGAAATTTATCCGCACAATGAATGGCAGTTAAAACTGTATCAGGTCCATGCGGTGACCGAAGGCACCGATGCCCAGGCACAGGTCACAGTCAAGCTGGAAGGCGATGGCCGTACGGTTATCGGCAATGCGTCAAGCACCGATACTGTCGTTGCATCCTGCATGGCCTACGTCACTGCGGTCAATAAACTGATCCTGAAAAGCCAAAAAACCGCACCCGATGCGATGGCATCCTAACCGGGCGGCAACCACTTGTTTGCCTATTGGTCTTATATGCACAAAAGAGGCGGCCTGCGGGTCGCCTCTTTTTGTATTGCGCCCCTGTCCTCCCCGGCGAACCATTGCAAACCACACAACATGGCGTGGATGCGAATCGTAAAAGACAGTGCAACATTGACGTAATCCTTACAGCTGTTAACAACCCAAACGCACAATCTGCGCCCGAAAAATTCCGAAACGAATAATTCGGTCATCATTCGCGCCGGGAAAAACATCAAAAAATCACCGTTTTTATCGTTCTGCAGCGATGTTTTTTCGATCGAACCGTGTCGATGTTTTATGTCGCTCGCCCTGAATGCCAACCGGAAAAACCGGCGGTACAATTCAACTGTCAACCGCAAACCCGCGAGATAACAGAAAAAGTTAACATCAGATATCCCGTTTTCAGACAGAAACAAGCAAATTTGACGCTGCCTGTTGCCGCGCCCCAATCAACGACCAGAAGTTGAAATTTAGTCGCTGGCAAAGAAGAATATTCGCGATCAAACGGTGTAAGCCACCTTCACACCGACTGTCCCATACGCAACATTTCGCGCCGACCTGTGGCCTGAACTTTTCGCAACGGCATTTTCGATAAATGACCTTTGCCCTTTGGTCAAATTGCGATCTGAAAGCACTACAATTCCCGGAATTTCGGTATTTTCCAGACATCCCCGACTTTGCAAGAACGACCAACCCGATGTTATAAAAGACAGGTATCGACACCCGGAGGGAACGATTCGTGTGATTTTCGCGAGTCTGTAACATTTTTGGAACGAGCCATCCAAAAACACATCCGGAAACTTCTACCAATGGTTGAATATCATGTTTTTGCCAATCCGTTATCCACCTTTGGGCTGGTCAATCGGGGGAAATTAACGTTAAGCACGTGAAAGGCAGGGGCCGCCTTAACTATTCCGCAATGCGTTGCAGTTTATTCGTGCATAGGCGCTCTCGCTGCGCTATCTAGAGCAATACATTCGCGTTTAAAAGTTTTCTATTACCGGGGCATAGGGCAGGAATGTTTTCCAAACTGCTTGGGCTATTATCCTCCGACATGGCGGTCGATCTTGGTACCGCCAACACGTTGGTTTACGTCAAGGGACGCGGCATTGTCCTGAACGAACCATCGGTCGTTGCAATCACCGACGAGAAAGGTAAAAAACAGGTTCTCGCGGTTGGCGAAGAAGCCAAGTTGATGCTGGGCCGTACCCCTGGATATATTCAGGCTATTCGCCCGTTACGGGACGGCGTTATCGCCGAGTTTCACATTGCCGAAGAAATGATCAAACATTTCATTCGCAAAGTGCATAATCGTCGCAGCTTTGCCAGCCCGGAAGTCATCATCTGCGTTCCTTCAGGGTCCACCGCTGTTGAACGCCGCGCCATTCAGGAAAGTGCTGAAAGTGCTGGCGCACGTAAAGTATGGCTGATCGACGAACCGATGGCTGCCGCCATTGGCGCGGGCCTTCCGGTTACCGAGCCGACCGGTTCGATGGTTGTTGATATTGGTGGCGGCACCACCGAGGTTGCCGTTCTTTCCCTGGGCGGTATTGTTTATGCACGGTCCGTAAGGGTTGGTGGCGACAAGATGGACGAAGCGATTATCGCTTATATCCGTCGCACCCATAACCTTTTGGTCGGCGAAAGCACTGCTGAACGGGTTAAAAAAGAAATCGGTTCTGCCTGTGCGCCTGACGATGGCGATGGCGCAACCATGGAAATTCGCGGTCGCGACCTGATGAACGGCGTGCCCAAGGAACTTCTGATTTCCGAACGCCAGATCGCCGAAAGTCTTGCTGAGCCTGTTTCAGCCATTATCGAGGCTGTTAAAGTCGCCCTGGAACAGACCCCGCCTGAACTGGCGGCCGACATTGTCGACAAGGGCATTGTTCTGACCGGTGGCGGCGCGATGCTGGGTAACCTTGATTACGTCCTGCGTCATGCAACCGGCCTGCCGGTTTCGATCGCTGACGATCCGCTTTCATGTGTTGCACTGGGTACCGGTCGTGCACTGGAAGAAAAAAAGATGCTGCGGAACGTGTTGCACACCGCCTATTAAGGTTTGTGTGAGAAAATCATCGCCGGGCCGCATCCATACTGGACGCGACTCGGCGTTTTTATTACTCTTATTCGTGACCAAGATTTTTTCGACGACACGCGGGGAATACGGGGAAAAGAGTGGCTCAGCACGGTGGCCCACAACAACGCATTTTTTCGCCGATCCGAACGGCGCTTCATCGTTTTGCGTTCATTTTATTGATTGTGTCCTGTTTTGCCCTGATGTTGCTGGGCAAGGCCGATACAGTCCTGATTGAACGCATTCGCGGAGCAGCCGTCGATCTGGTTTCGCCTTTCATGAATCTGGCATCGCGCCCGGCGGCCAGCATTGATGACGTCACCAGCCGGATCGAAAGTTTTGCCAGCCTTTACGAGGAAAACCTGCGCCTGCGCGAAGAAAACCGCGAATTACTGGCATGGCAGCAGGTTGCGCGTAACCTGACCTATGAAAATAACCGGCTGCGCGAACTCAGCCACTATGCCAATCCCCCGTCCCAGCACGAAATCAGTGCACGTGTAATCGCCGATATGGGCGGTGCCTTTGCGCACAGCATGATGATCAGTGCCGGCACCCGCGACGGGGTCATGAAAGGTCAGGCTGTTTTGTCTGACGAAGGATTGATTGGCCGGATCGCCGATGCCGGTTATCAGGCATCGCGGGTCTTGCTGATTACCGATATCAATTCGCGCATCCCCGTCATGATTGAAAACAGCCGTGATCGCGCCTTTTTGTCTGGCGACAATACCGATCGCCCATTGCTGACATTTCTGACTGCCGATGCAACGGTTGCCCCGGGCGACCGTGTTTTAACATCCGGCCATGGCGGGGCGTTTCCCCCTGGCATTCCGGTCGGAATTGTTTCATCTGTTTCTGAAAATGCGGTGCGTGTTGCCCCGCTGTTTCGCCGCCATCAGGTCGAATATCTGCGCGTGGTCAATTACGGTCTAGCGGGTATTCTCAAAGATCCTGATGCGTTGCATTCCATACCACATCTGGACCAGGGCACCTCGTTACCGGCGGATAATTTGCCAACCGGTATTGGCGTTGGCCCGGCAAATGCTGAAACCGACATGCAAGAACTGCCCACCTTCAGTACGCCGCCAGACGGCGCATCAGGCCCCAAACCGTGAAACCTGGCGTATGGCAACGTCTTGACGTCATCGCAAGATCGACGGTTCCGGCATTTAGCGTTTTCGTCCTGCTGCTGATCGGTCTGTTGCCTTATAGTATTCCCAAACTGGCCGATGTAACCCCTGCCCTGACCCTGATGGCGGTCTTTTACTGGTCGGTGAACCGGCCCGACCTGATGACAGGGCTGACCGCCTTTACCCTGGGCCTGATTCAGGATTTGCTGACCGGGTTGCCGTTAGGGGTTAGTTCGCTGGTGTTTTTGCTGGTGCAATCGGCCAGCGCCAATCAGGGCCGCTTTTTTTATAACAAGGCCTTCACCGTGTTGTGGTGGGGATTTGCCATTGTTTCCGGCCCGGCATTTTTGTTGCAATGGTTATTTAGTTCGGCATTAACGGGTGCGCTGTTGCCTTTCCAGCCCCTGGTGATTAGTTATCTTATAACTGCGGGCATGTTTCCGCTGGTCGCGTGGGTTCTGGTGCGGATACAGAACGGTCTGTTACGCAATTTTTAATCAGCCCCCTGTCACGACACGCCCGGAACAACAATATTGAACCTTGATACCTGACGATAACCAGACTGCGCCAGGCTGCGATGTCACACCGATGATGACAGGCGGTTTCTGGTAGAACGCACCGATACGGTTTTGGGGGAGCCCCTTGTGTGAACATTGACAAGACGGTTTTCACATCCAGCTGCCGACGATAAAATGCCTTCCTTTCCACGCTGCACATATTTTCGCAGCATCAGCCGAACACGGACATTGACCCATCGATGTGGCACCGAGATTCAGACAGATATCGCATGTTTACCCGCCGCGCCATCATGCTGGGCGCGGGCCAGGGGGTATTGCTGACCGGGTTGGCGGCGCGCATGTATTATTTGCAAGTGATGGAAGGCAACCGCTATGCGACCCTGGCCGATGAAAACCGGATATCGCACCGCTTGCTACCACCGCCACGCGGCATCATTACCGACCGTTTCGGGGCGCCGCTGGCTGTTAACCGGCAAAACTACCATATCCTTATTGTGCGCGAACAAAGCCCGGATGTTCGTAAAACCTTGACGGTTCTGTCGCAAATCATTGAAATAGAGCCCGAAACCATCGACCGGGTTGAGAACGATGTTCAACGCCGCCGGTCCTTTGTGCCGATAACAGTGCGCGACAACCTGACATGGGATGAAGTGGCACGGGTGGGTGTGAATGCCCCCGATTTGCCGGGCATCATCATTGATGCCGGGCGGTCGCGCGATTACCCCGAAGGCCCGCATCTGGCCCATACACTGGGCTATGTTGCTGCCGTTGCCGAAAAAGAACTGACCGGCGACCCGCTACTGGAATTACCCGGCTTTCGCATTGGCAAAAGCGGCATCGAAAAAACCTATGACATGTCGTTGCGCGGTCGTGCGGGAACCAGCCAGGTTGAGGTTAATGCCCTTGGCCGTGTGATCCGCGAACTCGACCGCGAAGAAGGCCAAAGTGGTGAAACCGTTGTTTTGACCCTCGATATCGAACTGCAACGCTTTACCAACCAGCGCCTTTCCGAACATGAAAGTGCGGCTGCCGTGGTGATGGATGTTTACAATGGCGACGTTCTGGCCATGACATCGCACCCCACCTATGACCCCAACAGCTTTACCAACGGCATTTCACATAAATTGTGGGACAGCCTGATTAACAACGAATATTCGCCATTGTCGAACAAAGCCGTCAATGGCACATATTCGCCCGGCTCAACCTTCAAGACCTGTGTGGCGCTGGCCGCCCTTGAAGCCGGGGTGATCACCCCGGAACAGCGTTTTTTCTGCCCGGGTCACCTTGATCTGGGCAATGCGCGCTTTCACTGCTGGAAACGCGGCGGGCATGGCTGGGTCAATATGCATGACTCAATGAAACATTCCTGCGACGTTTATTATTACGAACTGTCGCAAAAGCTGGGCATCGATAAAATAGCCGCCATGGCACGGCGCCTGGGGCTGGGTGAGCCAACCGGTGTTGACCTGCCATCCGAGCGCAGCGGCCTTATTCCGACCCGCGAATGGAAAGAAACCCAACTTGGCAAACGCTGGCAGGGGGGCGAAACGCTGATCTGTTCAATCGGCCAGGGATATGTGCTGACAACCCCCTTGCAATTGGCAACGATGACGGCCCGACTGGCATCGGGCAAGGCTGTTACCCCCCATCTAACCCGCGACCACGTCTCGCCCGATGATATTGAAGCGCGCAACGATGCCGAATTCCCCGATCTGGATGTTTCGCGCGCCCATCTGGCCATTATTCACGATGGCATGAACGGTGTTACCAACGAACTTCGGGGCACGGCATACCGGTCCCGCATTAAAATCAAAGGCCTGGAAATGGCGGGGAAAACCGGCACCAGTCAGGTGCGCCGTATTTCCATGCATGAACGCCAGACGGGCATTATCGGCAATGATGACCTGCCTTGGAAATACCGTGACCACGCCCTGTTTATCGCTTTTGCGCCGGTTGAAAATCCCCGTTATGCCTGTGCTGTGGTGGTGGAGCATGGCGGGTCTGGCTCTGGCGTGGCCGCCCCGATCGCGCGTGACCTGCTCACCAAGGCCCAGGAACTGAAATCCAGTCGTCCGGGTGTGTCCGCCGTCAATATTCAGTCGGCGTCGCAAATCCTGCGGACCACGACAAAAAAACAGGAAAGCTAAATGGCAGCCCGCTATCGCATCGGACAGGACCCGGATTATGTGCCACTGGGGCGCCGTCTGTTATTGCTGAACTGGACGCTGGTACTGTTGCTGTGCGTGCTGTCAGGCATTGGCTTTGCCATGTTATATTCGGCGGCCAACGGGTCGTTGGAACCATGGGCCGAACGGCAAATGATCCGGTTTGCCGCCGGGCTGATCCTGATGATCCTGATTGCCCTTACCGATATCCGTATTTGGTTGCGGATGTCCTATGCTGCCTATGTGATCTCGCTGATCTTGTTGATTGGCGTGGAAATCAAGGGGGATATCGGCATGGGGGCCCAACGCTGGATCAATCTCGGCTTTTTCCAGCTCCAGCCCTCCGAACTGATGAAGATCTCGCTGGTATTGGCACTGGCACGGTATTTTCACGGTCTGACGATCGAGGAAACCGGGCGCATCCCCTTGCTGATCCCGCCGCTTTTGATGGTGATGGCACCTGCCGCCCTTGTTTTGCGCCAGCCAGACCTTGGTACGGCCCTGCTGCTGGTGGCTGGTGGCGGGGTTATCTTCTGGTTGTCCGGGGTGCGGATGTGGAAATTCGGGCTGGTGCTAGGCGGCTGTCTGGCGGCCATACCGATTGGCTGGCAATTTCTGCGTGACTATCAGAAGAACCGCGTCCTTACCTTCCTGAACCCGGAAAACGACCCTCTGGGGGCGGGTTATCATATTACCCAGTCAAAAATTGCACTTGGCTCTGGCGGACTGTTTGGCAAGGGCTTTATGCTGGGCTCGCAAAGCCACCTTAATTTCCTGCCTGAAAAACAAACCGACTTTATTTTCACCATGCTGGGCGAAGAATTTGGCCTGGTCGGCGGCATTGCATTATTGCTGCTTTATACGCTGGTGATTGTCTATGGCTATGTCATCGCCCTGCGCTGTGCGAACCAGTTTGGCCGCCTTGTTGCCATTGGCGTTACCACCACGTTCTTTTTATATGTGTTTATCAACATTGCCATGGTAATGGGCCTTATCCCGGTTGTTGGTGTGCCTTTGCCCCTGGTATCGTATGGTGGCACTGTGATGATGACCATTCTGGTCAGCTTTGGCCTGCTGATGAGCATCAGCATTCACCGCGATGTTCGCATCTCGCGGCAGGGCAATGATGACGGGCGCCATTAACAAAAACGTAAAAAATCACATTTGCACGAAATTAATCTGGACAAGCCCGCCACGACAACGCTATAACCCGCTCCGCACTTGAAGAACACATCTTGCTTTCAAGTGTTCCATCTTACGATGGGCGCATAGCTCAGTTGGTAGAGCAGCTGACTCTTAATCAGCGGGTCCTGGGTTCGAATCCCCGTGCGCCCACCAATCAAACCCCCGAAAACATTCATGTTTTCAGGGGTTTTGTTTTTTGCGGTATAAAATCAGCCCTTTTATGCAGAAGAGCCCGCCCGTTCGCGAATTTCGGCAAAGCGCCAATCACACAAAAGCTTTCCATTGCGATAAACAGGTATCAACACATCGCGGTCGCCTGCGGCATCCGCAGCGATGGTGACATATTCCCCATTTTCACGCACCAGCGCCAAACGGCCACGTTTGCTATGCTTTGCATGGTCGGTGATCGGATCTTTATAGACATCAATCCACTGACCCTTGATTTGTGCGGCGGAACATTTCATGGCGAATTTCAGGGTATCGCGGTTTAACTGCTGAAGCAGGCCACCGCCCATGCCAAAGGCGATATTATCCGCCGCCCAGCCCTTGTCGGCCAGATTGCGCAAGATACGCTCGATGGTATCAATATTAATGCCATCGCCCTGAATAACCCGAACACAGGGGGCTAGCACCTTGTAGCCCTTCGCATTCAGGCTGTAGCCGAATTTTTCCCCCAAATGCACAACACAATCCACCGGCACCACCGCCGGATTGCCTGAATCTGGTCGTACCACAATGGTTGCCCCGCTATCGATCACTTCCTGGCGCAACGCCTCGCCCCAAATTTTATCAACAGCGTTAAAAAGATCGTAGCTGTCAGAAACAACAGCAACCAGCTTTCCCTTGCCGCCAAACTGGCGGATCATATTACGATATGCACGCGCCTCGCCATCTCGCCCCCAGGCCGTCATGGTGGCGTGTTCAGCTGCCGGTATCGAAAAACCGGCCATGTCTTCGCTGTAATATTTACGTGCTGCCAAAACACCGCTGACGGTATCTGTCCCCCTGAAATTGACAAGATGCGCCACACCGCCAAGGGCTGCACTTTCCAGGCTTGAAACACCGCGTGCGCCAAAATCGTGCAATTTAAACGCAACCTGATCACGATCATCCGATGTCAGGTCCAGATAGCGCAAAATAACCTGTTTGCAGTGCCAGGAATTGGTTGCAACAGTTGTCGGATACCAGACAGCCCGCAACAAAGCCGTTTCCAGGGCCGATGTCAGCCAGAAACATTTGGGATCGGTATTTACGACAGTAACCAGAACATTGCCGGCGGGAACAATCTCGCCCTCGGGAACGGCTTTGATCTCGACAGGCAGATACCCGTCATGCGCGTCAAGAATATGGTCCCATCCGGCGCGATAAAACGGTTCGCCATGCGCCCGCCAGAAATCCTCTGCTGCGTCAATCATCTCGCGGGTAATTGGCGTGCACAGATATTCCTTTAAAAACATCTGCAAACCGAAAAACACCAGGCGATCCCATTTGCCGCCCCGGCTTTCGATATAGCTATAAACATATTGTGTATCTGGCGGATACTGAAAGGCATGGCTTGCCTTGTAACTATCAACGTTCAGCAAAATATTGCGGATCGGGTCTGGTGTGCCCGTAACAATCTGATTGGACCAGTTCATAGCGAAACCCCTGCGCTGTGCGGCAATACACCAAATCGGGCACGTTTCGCACCATCATGATATGGCATCGCAAAATCCTATAGCAAAAGGGTGTCTGCGTTTGAAGCCCGCGATGACAAACTGCAAACTGCAAACTGCAATTGCCAAATTCTGCGGCTTTGAGCGGGTGTGCTGGCTATTCACCCGTCATCAAAACGGCTTCTGACAGTTCACCCATTTCAAACCGGTTACGCCCTTTTGCCTTTGCCGCGTAAAGAGCGCGATCGGCAACGAAATAAAGCACATCAATAATGCTTTCAACTTCACGCGCCTGGCGCAACACGCTGTCGACCCCGTCATTCTCAAGGAACTCGGTTTCATTTTTCACCGGCAAACAGGCGATACCAATACTGACAGTGCAAGTGATGGTTTGATCATTTACGGTGATAACGTCTTCAGCGACGGCTTTTCGCAGCCGTTCAGCAACGATCCTTAAACCGTCCTCGTCTTCATCACTGATCAGGACCGCAAATTCCTCGCCCCCCATACGGGCAGGAAGGTCGGTTTCGCGCAACACCCTGGCAAACACCCCGGCCAGCGATTTCAGCACCACATCCCCCGTCTGATGACCATAGGTATCATTCAACGCTTTAAAATGATCGAGATCGAGGATGATCAGACCAACCCTGGTACCACGACGTTTCCACACGGCAACCGCATTTTTAAGGCGCCCCATCAATGCCCGGCGGTTGGCAAGCCCGGTTAACGGGTCGGTTGCTGCCAAAAACTCCAGCTTTTCAACAACATCGTTAAGTTCGCGGGTTCGTTGTTCCACCCGTATTTCCAATGTCTGATTGGATGCCTGCAACGCATCGGTCACGTTGGCAAGTTTTTCAACCTTGCTGCGAATCAGGGCAAACAACCCGATCAAGGATGACCTCAGCATCTGAATTTCGTCATCATGCCGATAGGGCGGAGGCATAGGCAGATCCTTGTCCGTTTCCACCGGATTGACGTTAACCATATAGTCGATCAGTTGCAAAAGTGGCTTGTTGACAATGAAATAGGATACGCCAACCATGCCAAATGCCATGAACAGCGCCAGAATAAACACGGCAAGAAATGACTGTTTAATCCGGTCACAGAGAATGGCCACATAAACTTTCGGCGAAAAGGTCATCTGCAATTCGCCAACGACAACCTGTTCTACCCGATCCCGATCATGGGCATACAACACCACATCCTGTTCAACAATACCGCCAAACAAATCATCCTGCCATCTGCCTGATGGTGATAAATCAGGGTGATATTGCTGTTGGGCAAGAACGGTTCGATCTGCCATCAACAAGCGGACCGATACAACCGTGCGCGACACCATCGCCCCCCGTATTGCCGCCATCGCAAGTTCAACGTCACCGGTCTGAACAGCATTGCCTGCAACGGGCACAGTCGACGTAAGCACACGCTCGTTGGTCTTATCATAAAATGACCATAAGTCCCGGTAATCGGAAAAGCCCTTGGAAAGCATGATCAACACGCCCAGTGCCAAGGCAATCAGAAGGCCCCATCGCAATTGGCGCGCAAAAAGCGAGCTACGGTGCGTGCGTTTGGTCAGATCTTGCTTTTTCGCTGTGCCGGATGGTTCTTGCACCGGTTACTCATCCTTGTCTTCAGAGTCGTTCAGTGTTTAATCGCAGCAAAAAGGTTTTCAAGATCAAAATGATAAGTTGCATTCTGGTCCGACTTTCCCGTCAGACCGAATTTCGAAAAATCTATTTTATTCCAGTCTCGCTGGCCAAATTTCTCTTCAAACCGGTCAACATTATCGCCGGTAATTGCCTGCATTGAAAATGCATAATCAGGGCCTCGTCCCTGAACATCAACGCCATTGCGAAAATCATTCACCATAACCATTATCCACGCTCCGGCCAAAAAATGGCCCCCGTGCGTCATGGTCATTTTTCCTTCTTTTACCAGTTTCAGACCTTCAGCGGACCAGTTCACGCCCCCGACCACCACATCTTTGCCCGCAACCTTGCCTGCATCTTCAATTGCGGCAATCGCACCACGGGCAATGTCGTCGCTGGCGGCCCATACGGCATCCAGGCACCCCTCTGGCAGCAAACTTGCGGTACGCTTATAGGCTTCATCATAGGACCAGTTAGCGATCAGACGGCGCTTTTCCACAAGTTGCGGATATTTTGCCAGGGCAACATCAAGTCCCTCCAACCGGTCGAGTGATGCGGGCGTATTCCAGTCCCCGGCCAAAGATAGCAGGCAAATATCACGACCGGGCTGATCGGCATGAAGTTTTTCATCCGCAAGCACCAGCGAGCGGGCAAGGTCAAATCCGGCTTTTTTGTTGTCAGGGGTCAGGGTTGCGATCCAGTAGGGCAAATTTGTGCCGGGTTGGCCGACGCGCTTTTTCTGGTCAACGGTTAAATCATTTAACAGCATGAAAATTGGAATATGCCGGGCATTCGCCTCGATCACGATGCGCGCGCCCTGCTGGTGTTCGTTCGAGGCAATAATGTAATCTGGTGGCGGATCCATGGCGAAAACACGATTGGCATTTTGTGCCATCAGGGGCCATTGCCGGTCGCTGTCAAATTCGACGATCTGGAATCCGAATTGCCGGGCAGCAACATGCATTGTGTCGCTAACATCTTTCCAAAAACCGCGATCCCCATATCCTGGATTGATAAAGGCAACACGCGGCGCATCGGCTGGCGCGGCAACAATCTGCCGACTTCCAAACGACAAAACCACGCCCATTCCCAGCGCACAAATTGATCGCAATACCTTCACGTGGTTCGCCCTGCCCCTTGTCATCCCTGATTTAACAGGGAACTGTCCCGCCCCAACAGACGGTATTCAAGGCCTTAATCAATTCCACAGCCCGGGTCAAATGCGCTTCGGCCATTCTTTAGGATAGCCTACCATAGACCTTATACGATGCGCCCTGACCACAAATAGCGATTTCCGGCACAAACCGGCCACAGAAAGGCATCGATATAAACCAAATAAACATGCAATTTAGTGAAAAATTTGATCAATTATAATAATTAAATTTTTTGCCAACGGATGTAATCAGGCTGAGACAAGCGCATAGTCGGGATTTTCTTCCAGCTGATGGCGACAATGAAAAAAACTATGCGAAAAAATTGGCGTCGGCTCGCCAGATTTTACATCACCACAACACCAGCCTACCCTAAGGCACTGCACAGCATGAACCATTATTCAAAAACCGAATATACAGCAAGGGGGTAGCTGTCTTCAGCCGTGTTGGATCAAGCGATCAACGCAACGCCGCAATGCAATCTTTCACCGTTTTACAAGCCGACCAAAGAACGGCTGATCGGCAATTTTGTGGGCAGCCGTTAAGAAAATTACCGGGCAGGCAATCAAAGCGATATTTCTGTAAATTGCCTGCCCCAACAGGATTGCGGCCCTTCACATCTTGTTCGGGCAAATCGATGTAGCTGTATTAACAACCTGGCAAACGGGCATTCATTAGCCCTGCGTGCGCAGGGCCTGAATAAGCTCTTCATTGCTCATACGGGCACGTTCTTCGATGCCGCGCATTTTTGCCAGGTGGTAAAGGTCATCGCGATTCCATTTTTCGTATCGCGGGCCGGTCATTTTTGTGTCATTTGGGGATGTCGTGTGACGTTTACGGTCGCTATAGCTTGCCATTTTGTGCTCCTTTCAAAGGCGATTACATGTTCAAGGCACGAATTGACAGCCGGGTGATCCCCGTATCACAAGACTGAAATCATGATGTGGTAACAAATCTGCAAATTTCCAACCCACCGGGCAAAAATCGCCCTGTTAAAGTGAACCGGCGCACACACAGCAGGTTCTTTGCTGGTTTGACAAGGCGATAGGGAAAACGGCTCAGTGATTGCGCAACGCGTCGATCATCTGGCCTTTCGACATATCTGACCGGCCTTTGATGCCCACTTTTTGCGCCTGTTTATAAAGATCGTCGCGGGTCCAGTCTTCATAACGCGGATGTTTTCCGCCTTTCCTGCTGGCCTGCGAGCCCGAATTTGCAATACGGGCGGCCTTTTGCTTGCTGGCACCATCGTCGCGCAAACGCTGATAGGTTTCATCATCCTTTATCGAAGGCCCGTGGTCCTGAACCATGACATCCTCCTTTAACTTTATGAACAACGCTGTAACGAAACCAACCTCAGGTTGTTCCCGGCAACCGGAAAAACCAGCCTGTACGCCGCCTGTTCCCGGCCTGGCAAACCATGATCACGCCAGAGTTCCAAAATGAAAGATGACCTAAAATATCCTGTGCCCGATTAGGAAAACTTGATAGCGTGATGCCATCATTTTCAAATGTTTATCAGGAACAGGAACCAGCCAATGGCCTTGCATTTTGAACGGGCGGAACTGGCGCAACGCCGGGCAAAAACGATCACGAAACTCGAAGCCGCAGGGCTGGATGGCTTGTTGATGTTTCGCCAGGAAAGCATGTTTTATCTGACGGGATATGACACATTTGGTTATGTCTTTTTTCAGTGCCTTTATCTGGGTGTTGACGGCACAGTTGCCTTAATTACCCGCGCGCCCGACCTGCGCCAGGCACGCCACACATCCGATATCGCAGACATCCGCATCTGGGTGGACGGGCCCGACGTAAACCCCGCCCTGCAATTGCGCGATATGCTGGCCGAATTTGGCATGACCAACAAAAAACTGGGTGTTGAATATGACGCCTATGGTCTGACGGCTGCCAATGGCAAAAAGCTAGACGCGGCACTGGATGGTTTTTGCACATTAACCGATGCATCGCGACTGGTGTCGGCGTTGCGCGTGGTCAAAAGCCCGGCTGAACTGGCCTTTATTCGCCGCGCGGGCGAACTGGCCGACGACGCATGGGATGCCGCCCTTGAAACCGTGCATGTCGGCGCCTTTGAAGGCGATATTCTTGCCGCCATGCAAGGGGCGGTGTTTGCCGGAGGTGGCGATTATCCCGGCAATGAATTTATCATTGGGGCCGGACAGGATGCTCTGTTGTGCCGGTATTTTTCCGGACGCAAACACATCGCCGAAAAAGACCAGATCACACTGGAATGGGCCGGGGCCTATCGCCACTATCATGCTGCCATGATGCGGACCATTCCGGTTGGCGGGGCGACGCCACGCCATATTGAAATGCACAAGGTCGCAACCGAAGCCATGGAAGCCTGTCGCACGGCCCTTAAACCCGGCGAACCGATTGGAGCTGTGTTTGATGCCTATGCACGGGTGTGTGATAAAAACAACATGTTGGACCACCGCCTGAACGCCTGTGGTTATTCCATGGGAACCACCTTTGCCCCGAACTGGATGGACTGGCCGATGTTTTACCATGCCAACCCGGTTATTGCGCGGCCCGGCATGGTGTTTTTCCTGCATATGATCCTGATGGACAGCGAAACCGGCTGTGCGATGTGCCCCGGTCATTCAGTTATTGTTAGCGAAAATGGCAATGATGCCGTTTCACGCCATTCGCTGGACCTGATATCGCGCTGAACCTGATAATCCGGGTGATTGCGATTTTACCTGGCCCAATGCCATCGGCGACGCTTGGCAACCATTGTATTACGTCGAAAATACAGTCGTGCATGCCGCCGATGGTGTAACAGGCCGGGCCTTGTAGGCCGGAGCTATCAACGAGGATCAGTCAAATCCAACAACATTACACTGATTGCCTTGGGCTATGTGACGCCCGCCGGGCATTTGCGCAACCAGCACTTCGGCACATTTGGCAGACAAGGCCACATTGGCTGGTTTGTTCTTGTCAAAATGTGCAAGCTCGGCTTCGCCCAGCGGATGTTCCAGCCGCATCGCAATCATGATTGGCTTGTTTTCAAGGTCTGTCGTTTCCATGACCACCGCCGTTTCTCTTATGCCGGTTTGCGGGTTCAACAATCGTGCAAGTTGGCCTTTATTGCCGCTAACCTCGAAGTTTTCTTTGGTATCAAGGATTTGAACTTGCTTGGGTGCAGGTTGCGATTCTCCGGACGCAGCACCACCAGAAACGTGGTTTGGTGACGTTGCCGGTGTTTCGGCCACGGCGGCGCTGAACATTATCGCTGTCGCAGGAATGGCAAAAAGGATCGATTTGGCAAGAACTTGTCTCATTAATCATTTCTCCTGTATCGCCCCTCAATCACCTCCCCCTAACACAAGAAAGATTCAACAATCAACCTTACGATAATTGAAACAAAAATTCTGGAAATTCAAATAAATGAAAAATTTAAGGTTAGATCTTTGAACATAAAACAATAAAAGAAATCATTTGATCATTCTTCCCAATAATTCTTCATATGTCCGATTCATGACATCATCCAGATCATCGATGTTTTTCAAAGCATCTCTTAAATCACCAGAGAAATACTCAAGCGAACGCGCCCTGTGCGACAGTTCATCAGCCGCAAGATTTGCAGCCATCCCCTTTAATGAATGCGCGGCACGGCGAAATCCACTGATATCGTCTGTTTTGGCGGCTTCTGTCATCCGATCCCGTTCGTCGCGATAGGCATCGGGCAGCATACGGATCAGGGCGGTAAGCTGCGCTGTACCCAAGGCATCTCGCATTTCTTTCAAACGTAAAATACTCACCAGCAGCTCATCACGTCCCGCTTCTGCCTTGTGCGCTGGCGATGCGTCGGTTTGGGCCCCCTGAACAGGTCCCTGATGCGGATCTTCTTTGGCATTGCCAATGGTGTCTTTTGTTTTTTGGTCCGGGCTTGGGCCGTTTGTAAAACGGCGTTTTAAAGCCCCTCGCCCCATAACGCGACGCACGAAAGGCGGGTGATCAGAAGTCGGGATATGTTCAGGGTTTTCTTTTGGTATATTGGTGACAGTGGAAATACGTTTTTCTCGGCCTGGTGACGGGCTGTCATCGGGAATATTCTGCCGTTTCACCGGGTGACCCGGCCGCAAAACATCCATATGTGTGGTAAAATATTGTACAGGACCAACCGATAAATGGCCTCTTGCGCCCGCCGCAGGGTGCCAACCGGCAGGCTCGTCATTATCCGATATGGAATTATTGACAAGGGTCGGATTGGCAACTGCCGACCAGGATAAATCCTTGGTTGTTGCCCCGGAATCTGAGCCGGAATCTGAGCCGGAATCTGCAACAAAATTTGGCGCCTCATCGGTAAAATCAGGGCGGCTTTCAACCATTTCAGCTTCGGAAGGCCCCGCCTCTGCCGTGGCCGCCAAATGCACACGCCCGCTTAGATGATGGATCAGGCTGGCGCGAAGTTTACGTTCCTCGACCGGTTTTGTCAGAACTTCGTCCATGCCTGCGGCCAGAAAGTCGCGCTGCCGCTCTGCAAACACATCGGCGGTAACACCAATAATTGGAACACGCCCCCCACGGGTATCGCGTTCAATTTCGCGGATATGGCGGGTCGCCCCTTCGCCATCCAGAACGGGCATATGGGCATCCATTAAAATGGCGTCATAGTCATTATTCTGAAAAGACTGCACGGCCAGCCGACCATTCCCAACAATATCAACCTTAAGGCCCAGCCGTTCCAGAAAGGCCAACATCACATTGGCGTTAATTTCGTTATCCTCAACCACAAGCACCCGTTTTCCCGCAAGAACGCCCAGCGTATTTTCTTCGCGATCAATCATGGCACTGTCAGGTTCGCTGACGCTAAAACTGCGCACATCAAACGGCAACCAGCAATCAAACCGGGTACCCTGGCCTGGCACGCTATGCAGACCAATGTGCCCCCCCATCATCTTGATCAGATTTTGCGAAATCGACAGTCCCAGCCCGGTACCGCCAAACTGGCGCATCGTCGAATTGTCGCCCTGGGTAAATGCCTGAAAAATCCGCGCTTGCCGTTCAGGGGCGATCCCGATGCCGGTATCACTTACTGAAAACCGGTAAACTTCGCTCAGGCGGCTGCCCGTAACACGCCCGCCAGCGCGGCTGGGGTCATTTTCAACAACCAGTTGCACCGACCCCTTGTGGGTGAATTTCACAGCATTGGATAACAGGTTCCATAACACCTGGCGGAACCGAATTTCATCGCCAATAAAGATCTTGTTGCGTAAAACCTTGTCGTCCCAAACCAGTTTCAGGTTTTTTTCCTGTGTCAGGGCAACAATGGCATTGGAAAGATCGCAGGTAATATCATAAGGCCGAAACGGGCGGGTTTCTATTTCGGCATGACCAGCCTCGATCTTGCTCATATCAAGAATATCGTTGAGCAACGACATCAAGGCCCGCCCGGAGGACAAAATGGCATCAACCCGTTCGCGCTGCACGCCGTTCAAACTGGTCTGACGCAACAATTGCGCCATGCCCAAAACACCGTTTAACGGGGTTCTTATTTCGTGGCTCATGGTAGCCAAAAACGCACTTTTGGCGGAACTCGATTGCGACGCATTCCGGTAAAGATCACGAAGCGAGGCGACCATGGCAACCAGAACCAGCCCGTAACTAAACAATCGCGAGGGCATTAAAAATTCGGCGGTAATGGCACGTCCATCACTATCGAAAAAAACGAAAGCCATATGATGATAAACTGAGTTCAGGAAAAATGCCGTCAACATCACCTCGAATGCTGTCGGACGTTGCGCCATGCGCTGCAAATAACCCGATAACGTAATGACGGACAGCGCCGCACTCAGCAGCAAGGGAAGTATAATCACATAAGAGAAAACATGAGAAACATCGTAGGTAAACAATGGCGATACCCACGACAAAACCAGCAGCACAACAAAGATACTGGCAATAATCAGGGGAGTGGCCCCCCAGATATGATCATTGCGACAAATATTATCGCATGAATTGGCACGAAGAACGCTGATCAGAAAAAAGCTGTTGGCAACAACCCGGCTTAACAGCCCAAACCACGCCACATGAGACAGTAACGCCGACAGCCAGCCCGGTTCCAGATGCCGCAAGATAACCGGTGCCGCCAAGCTGACGCCATCGCCAACAAACAGGGCAAACATACCCAAGGCAACATATAAAAGCTGTTGTCTTTTGGTGGTGTCGTAAATAACCAGCCCGATGGCGACCGAAAAAAGCGCCATAAATTCAACGACGAATGCAATCGCAAAAGAAAGCTCGGTCCCGAGCGGCCCCAAAAGCATCGGCAGCACCGAATAGATGCTTGCGATAAAGCCAAACGCAACAAAACAAATGGCCGTCAATCGGAGCATCGACACCCAGTCCTCCACATTGTTGTCGTCATCCATACGACAGAGCCGCAGCAATACCCCCGATTGCGACCGATATATCCCCAAAAAGGATTCCCAAATCGCCACCCCGCACCTGTCTTTGATCAGCTGCTTAAAATCTCTTTGGACCAGACAAGCACATCTTCGTCCATGTCCTGCATATGCCGGTATTTTTCGAACTGCCCGGCAATCAGGGTTAACCTGTCATGAAAACAGGGTGGTCTTTCAAGGTCCAGCAATGGGTCGCCCAAGGGATCAAAAGCTGCATTTTGAAATTCCAGCGACAAACTTATCCGTGGTGAGGTCGCAAACCGCGACGCCCGGCTGCCCCAATGATAAACGTCCTGTCGCCACCCCATGACAGCACCGGGGCGGGCAGGCAACGCCCGGGCATCTTGCAATGCAACATCCTGTGGTTTAGTTACCGGAAAATCATAGCACCGTTCAAAACTGCGCGGCAACACATACATACAGCCGTTTTCCGGTATCGCATCAGATAACGGCACCCACAGCGACAGGCTGATCAACATATCATCGTCAATCGCACTTTGCCCCTGATAATCGCGGTGCGGGGGCCATCCTCGCCCCTGTTGCGCGGGGTCCACATACCAGGCCCAAAAATGGGGCAACAAGGCAATTTTATCCCCCAAAAAATGACTTAAAAGCGGGCGCAAAGCCGCAAATACCTGCCACGCCTCGTCATACAGATAAATCATTGCCACCGGCAACCTTGCGGCCACCAGCCGTTCAATGGCGGCGCGCAATTGCCCAAGAACAGCCACCGGCAACACATCATGAAGCAAAAAATAGCCTTCATCCCAAAACCGGTCTGACAATTGGGAATAATCTACATCTTCACGCATCAGGTTCGGCTTTGTAGCACTTTCAACGCCAAAACCAACACCATCGCCCCCCGTACCGGCAATATCCAGGCGCCGGCTTGCCCCCGTGGCACAAGCACCCTCTGATGTGCCGTCGATATGCAAATCAGGATTAAGGCCACGCCAGAAATCAGCGTTTTTTGCCTGCTGTACTGTCATCATTGTGGTGTAATCCTGTTATCGCAAATCCAATTCGCGCGGACGATACGGCTGGTTTAAAAACCGCGCAAGTCTTACGAAAAATCATTTTCCATCGCGTTGATGCAGCACAGCGCCAATTATATAGTCCCCGGCACTTGCCTCGGCTTTAAAGGCAGGATAGGCAATACCACATCCTGACATTGGTCACCGGCAGCGGAGCAAGGCGTAAAATGAGCGATGATATTTTTCGTCATGGTGGTGCAATCGATCTGGCGTCTGAGCATTACAATATTCCGGTTGACCACTGGCTTGACCTGTCAACCGGGATCAACCCCACACCCTATCCGATCACTGACGCCCCTGCCAAAACATGGCATCGCCTGCCGCTAAAACGCGATACGGATGCCGTTCTTGCCGCCGCAAAACAATATTATGGTATTGTCTCGATGGATCATATTGCCTGTGGCCCGGGCACACAGGCCCTGATCCAGCTTGTTCCATTCATTCTTGCCAAAACCGTAAACATCAACAGCGTTGCCATTTTCGGCCCGACCTATGGCGAACATGCCCCGGCATGGCAACGTGCCCATATTCGCACGACCGAAATATACGCAACACCCGACATGCGACAGGCGATTGTACGTAACAGTCCGACAGGCGCGGTCAGCCCTGGCGCAAGCCTGGCACCCCACATTGAACCGAAATATAGTCCATCTGATTTTGGCTGGTCGGGATTAACCCCGGATCACGATCTGGCCGATGTCATCAACACCCATGATGCCTTTGTCATTGTAAACCCCAACAACCCCGATGGCGGCTTGATCGACCAAAACAGCCTGTTTTCCTTTGCCACGTACCTGCAAAAACGGGGCAAATACCTGATCATTGACGAAGCCTTTGCCGACACCGCCCCGGATGTTTCGCTATGCCCCAAAATTCATGAGTTAACCAACACCATCATATTGCGGTCCTTTGGCAAGTTTTTTGGCCTGGCTGGCATTCGGGTGGGCTTTGCCGTGGCGCACCCTGCCATGATTGCAGATATAACCGACCGCCTTGGTCCCTGGGCTGTATCGGGCCCGGCCCTGCACATCACCACCCATGCCCTTGGCGACCAGACATGGCATCAAACGATGCGGGATCGTCTTGCAGCACAGGCAAAATGGCTGGATCAGGCTGTGTTACATGCAACAGATTGTGAATTGGTGGGGGGGACGTCGCTTTTGCGGCTGTATCGTGGCTGCAGGCTGCCGGATTTGCAAAAACATCTGGCCCGACAGGGTATCTGGGTGCGCGGTTTTACCAACGCACCGAACTGGTTGCGCTTTGGTTTGCCCGGCATAAGCACAAACCAACGCAGGCTCATCTCTGTCCTGTCCGATTTTCCTGCCAGAACCGGAACGACAAAAGTTTAATCTATTTCTTCCCACGACTGTTTCTTGCGGTAAATTGTCGACGGGCTAACCCCCAAGGCCTCGGCCGCACGCGGGATCGAGCCATCACAACGATCAATCGCATCTTCGATAGCCTCTTTTTCCACCAGCCATAACGGCCGGATAGCATCAGCACCCCGGCCAGAAACCGGGATGTTTTTATCGCGCACCCGTCCCGGGCGGGCCGCAAAAATACCCAGTCCCCCCGTTACCTGCTCCTGATTTCCCGATAAAAATGCCAATGCTTCAGGGTCATCCATCCATAGGCGGTCGGTTTCCTCGAACCCTTGCGAAAGAACGGGATGGGGCGGCGGTGCCTCGATCGAACCGCTGGCATAGGCACCGTCGGCACCCAAATTACTCACCGGGCGCGGCACCATCGCCATCAGCACTTCCGGCCCGTTATTTAGCACCACGATATTGCGAATGATATTTTGCAACTGGCGGATGTTACCGGGCCAGGAATAACGGGTAAACAGATCGGCGACATCGGGCGAAAAACGTTTGAAGTCGCGCCCTTCTTCGCTGGTGAAACGCTGCAGATAAAAATTGGCAATTTGTAAAATATCCAGCCCGCGATCCCGCAATGGTGGCATATGCAGCGGAATAACGTGCAGGCGGTAATATAAATCCTCCCGAAACCGCCCGGCGCGCACTTCTTCCAACGGATCTCGGTTGGTTGCACACACAAACCGGACATTAACCGTTTCAAGCGAACTGCCACCGACTTTTTGAAACGTCCCGGTCTGGATGAACCGCAATAATTTGGTTTGCAGTTCCATATCCATTTCGCAAATTTCATCTAAAAACAGCGTGCCATTTTCCGCACGATGGGCCGCCCCCTCCCGGTCAGCCACAGCACCGGTAAAAGCCCCTTTGACATGGCCGAAAATCTCGCTTTCCATCAAATCCTTGGGAATGGCACCGCAATTTAGCGGAATGAAAGCTGCGTTTTTCCGGTCACTGCGCCGATGGATGGCCTCGGCCGCCAGTTCCTTGCCGGTTCCGCTTTCACCGGTAATAAAAACCGTCGCCCGGCTGGGGGCCGCAGATTCAATAATACGATAGATGTTGCGGATCGTATCAGATCCGCCAATGATATTGAAATATTTACGATCATCCTCTGCCGCGGGCAAACCAGTGGATGGCACATGAAGACTTTCGTTGGCGACCGACATTTCATCCTGTTTTGGTGCCCCCCCGCAACCTTTAAGGGCATCGATGACGGTTGATCGCAATTTTTCGGCGGTGAAGGGCTTTAGTAAAAAGTCACATGCGCCATCGCGCATGGCCTCCACCGCAACATTGACCGACCCGTGCGCGGTAACAACAATGATCCTGGTAGACGGCGAGACATCATGTGCCATGCGCAACACGTCCCGGCCATCCATATCGGGCAACAGCAAATCAAGCACGGCAACATCAAACCGTTTTTGCCGCAAAAGATTGATCGCTTCGCGCCCCGTACCAACATGTTCAACCTGATGGCGATCCACACGCAGATAATCCTGATATACCCGTGCCAATGACAGGGTATCTTCAATTATCAGAATGCGCGCCTTGGGGTTTGCCATATTTTTGTTACATCCTTGGCTGGCGAGATTGGCGACCACACTATCAAAAAAGGAAGAGCCCGCGGGAATATTTTACAGCACTTTTCCATAAAAATCATATACCTGCCTACCCGGTTTTCTGGCAATCTCCGGCTTTGCAATCATAATCATGCAGGTGTCAAATCTTCACATGGGCGAATGTAGGCGAAGGCATGAATTTCAGTTAAAATATAAAAATCAAATTGAAAAATTTTGAAAATATCTTGCGTGACGTGACCCGACCAGGAGGAAGACAGCGTGAATTACAAGACCCAGCAGAACGAGACGGCAATTACCATCGAAATGACCGGACGATTTACATTTAGTGACCACACGGTATTTCGCAAACTGATTGACGAAATCACCGCCCAGCCATCGACAACACAGGTTTTCGATCTTTCCGGCATTGAATTTATTGATTCCGCCGGTTTAGGCATGCTGTTGCTGGCCCGCGATGAAGGCGAAAAAAACCGGGCCGCCGTCGTCCTGCGCGGGGCCAAAGGCCAGGTAAAACGGATGCTGGAGGTTGCCCGTTTCGACACGCTATTTCAGATGGAAGACTGATTAATGCCCTCCAGTACCGAATTGCCAAGACAAACACAGATGGCCCACCGTGTGGCAATTGCTGGCAATGCCAGCCTTGAAATTGCAAAACGTATTACCTTTGGGCCAGACCTGTTTGCGCCCGAAGATGTTGCAAAAACCAGTTTCATGCATGGCGGCGGTATTGAAGATTTTCCGCGCGAGCTGCGCTACCAGGCGTGTTTTTTACCCAGTCTTGTCACGCCTGACTGGCTTGGTGCCTTGCCCCGCCTGAATTGCAATTATTTTATCGAGGCCTTTGACGGTCTTGAACTTGGCGATTTAAGCCCGCTGCGGTGTCCCTGCCCCGGCCCGCAATGGGATTTGCTGGCCTGCCTTTCCACACAAAGCGCCTATCATTTGCCAATCGCACGCAAATTCGTTACCGCCCTGCGGCGGCGCAATGTTCTGCACGACAAAATCGCCCCGACACTGGAGATCGCGGTTCAGGAAGCATTTTCCAATTCGCTAATGCATGGCAACATGGAAATCGACACAACCGGCCACTTGTCGATGGAAAAATTCAACGCCCTCGAACAGACAACCCGCGACCGGCTTGCCGATCCGGCCTATGGCAACCGCGCCATTATTCTTGCGGCGCGCCAGATTGAAGCAAGCGGCATCGAGATTTTCATCCACGATCAGGGCCCTGGCTTTAGCCCTCCCGAACTGGCTAAAATGTCCACAATGCCCGGTAGCGATTCAACATTTGGCCGGGGTCTTTCCCTGATAAAAACGTTGTGTCACGACCTTGAATTTGAACGCGGCGGGCGCACAATCCGTATGCGGTTTTCAACGGCATCGGCAACAAACAACGCCGGTCAGGTGAACCATACGCCCCCGGGTTCGATGTCAACACCGCCCGCCAGCGCGTTGCCAACATGTGCTGCCGCCCCCCCATCACATCAACAGGCCAAAACTGGCGTCAAATCGACCAATCCGCAGGCGACAGGGCAGGCCTCCATGCCGACACGCGCACTGCCCAACCCCCATGAAATTGACGCCCTGCATCAGGCCGGCATCCTGATTGCCGATGACACCATGATCTCGCGCGAGATTGTCGCGTCTTATTTACGGGCCGAGGGTTTCACCAACCTTTTATTTGCCCGCGACGGCAACGACACCCTCAATCAGGTTCGCCGCAATCAACCAGACCTGATCATTCTTGATATCATCATGCCGGGCATGGATGGGTATGGCGTGTGCAAGAATTTGCGAAGCGACCCGGCCTATGCCGATATTCCCATCATCGCCCAGACAGCCCTGGAAGAAAACGAAGGCCGCACCCGGATTTTTCAGGATGGTGCAACCGATCTGATCCTGAAACCGCTCAATAAATCCGAGCTTCTGGCCCGGGTTCGCATCCATCTGGAACATCGTATTCTGGTTAAACAGTTGCGCGCTTACCGTGACAGAACACAGTCCGAGCTTGTGCTGGCCCACGACATGCAGGCGATGCTCGTCCCGCGTCCCGATTATTATCGGGCGGTTGGGCGTGATTACGGCCTGTCGATCAGCGCGACCTTTCAGATGTCGTCTGAACTGGGCGGCGATATCTGGGGGTTGGCACCGCTTGATGCGGACAGACTGGCAATTTATCTGGTTGATTTCGCAGGGCATGGCATTGGTGCCGCCTTAAACACCTTTCGCCTGCATTCCCTGATGTGGTCAGAAGGCGAAGACCTGCATAATCCCGGAAGCTATCTTGAGGCATTGAACCTGCAACTGAAACGTCTGCTGCCCGTGGGCCAATATGCCACCATGCTTTATGGGATTATTGATCGCAAACAGGCTTTGTTTCGCTATGCCTGTGCGGCCTCGACATCCCCGATCATCGGGAAAAACAACGGGCGTGATTTTGAATTTTTAGACGGATCGGGCGTGCCGTTAGGCATCACCAACGAGGCCCGCTATGAAACCCGGGAAACACCGTTTTCCGATGACTGTTTCCTGATGCTTTATAGTGATGCCCTGATCGAAACGACGTTAAACGATGGCAACATGCTTGACCCCGACCGCCTGTGCGATGTCTTGCGCAACATCATTATGCGCCCAGGTGGAAACGGCGACCTGGCATCACAGGTGACCGACTATTTTTACGACCATACGCCACGGGAACTTAACGACGATTTCACCCTGATCACGCTGCAACCCCGAATGCCAGATCAAAAACCTTAAAGCATGTTTTTTATGATATCGCGGGATGAGACGGTTCACACCAGTACCAGATCTGCGCTGCGGTTTGTGCCTTGTCGGGAACCGGCGCGGCATCTGAATTCCAGACCATCATACCGGCTGCGGCCTTGCCTTTACGCCGACCCGCACCAGCCGCGTTGAAGCCAGAGAACGACGGATCGTGTGACACCCCTGACTGATCTGCATCGCCATTGCGCACAGCCAAGACAACGTTTTGCAAAATATTGGCCAGGCCGCGCCGGGCACCGGCATGTGCCGGTTCGTCGGCCAGAACATGTGCCAATTGGTCCAGGGCGCGGCGCAAATGATGGCGATCACATAACAGATCGGCCAGAATAACGCGTAAATCGCGCATTTCAGGTCGCAAACTGATGGCGATTTCCAAATGCGACATCGCCTGGTCCCGGCTACCTTTTTGCAAATAGGTTCGCACCAGTCCCAAATGTGTTGCATCATCAAGGTCGTCGGCCAGCAAAGCCCGCCCAAAGCAGTTTAGCGCCAGATCCGTCAAACCTAAATCGAGCAGACCATGCCCCAGAACACGCAAACGGGCCGGAACATCTGGCAGGCTATCGGTCAATTGCTGCAAACGCAGGCGCGTTTCGGGTGCCAGATCGCTGTTCTGTGCAACAGGCGTGTTGATGGGGTAAACTGCTGGCTGCATATGCGCCATTGCGGAAGACATCCCGAATGCAAATGAAGATGCGAGATCGTAGCGACTCGTTAGAAATCAAGCAACATCGAAAAAATATGCGAGTCGGATCAAGGACTTATACCCCATCCGGGATCGCCAATATTTGCGCCGCCAAAACGACGCGGCAATTTGGATCAAAAAAACACTGATAGTTAAAATTTATTTTTAATTTCAATATATTAGCAACAACACGCTTACATTGTGCCAATCATTTAGAATTCATCCGTCATATCCGGCCAAATATCGAACCAGACCGCACGACAGGGTGCTTGAGCATATTTATGGCGCCTGAAACCGGGACGAGTTTTCTGAAATATTGGCAAGCGGTTCAAATGAAAATTTTGCGGCGGGCCGGGCAAACAGGTAACCTTGCGCCAGCCGGGCCCCGAAATGGCGTAAAACATCACATTGTTCGGTGGTTTCGACCCCTTCGACAACACAATCAATGTCAAAGTTGTCGCACATATCAAACACGGTTTTCACAATCCGCTGACTGCGCGGGTTTGTAACGATCGGGGTGATAAAACTGCGATCTATTTTAACACAGTCGATATCAAGCTCGTGAATATAACGCAGGCTTGAAAACCCGATACCGAAATCGTCCAGGGCAACCTTTGCCCCGCACTGCCGAAATTTATCAATATGTTGCCGTCCAGCGTCAAAATCGCGCAAAATGGCGGTCTCGGTCACTTCAAAGGTAATGCGTCGCGGGTCGATGCCCGATTGTTCAATCCGGTCAATCAGCCAGTTCATCATTTCGGGCACAGCCAGATCATGGGCAGAAAGGTTAAACGAAAACCCGATATGGCGGGGCCAGGCCGCCACATCCCGCAACAGTTTGTCAAACAAAGTCCGTGTCAGATCATTTACCCGGCCCGTTTTTTCTGCCATCGGAAAAAAGACATCGGGGGCAACAAACCCCAGTTCGGGGCTGTGCCAACGCGCCAAGGCTTCGACCGAATAGATCGCACCTGTTTCAAGATTATAAACCGGCTGAAAAACAAGCGACAATTCCTGGTCCAGATTGGCCTGGCGCAGTCCCTGCTCTATCCGGGATTCCTGGCGAATAATGGTTTCATGGCAGGCCGCAAACAAAACCGCCGTCCCACGATTGTTGCGTTTGGCATGATACAGGGCAAAATCTGCGCGTTCAAAAAGCCCAATGGCCGTGCGCGCCGCCGCCGGGAAAGTTGCGATACCCACCGTCCCCGAAAGCTGGACCGGACCGCTCACACTTTCAAACGGGGCGTTCAGGCCCGCGCAAATTTGCGCCGACAAGGTTTCAAGGGTGGTTTCGCCGTCGTAATCACGCAAAATAACGCCAAACTCGTCCCCCCCAAGGCGGGCAACATAGCCGCCCGCGCCAAGAACATCACAAATCCGCTTCCCGGCACTGATCAGAATTTCATCGCCAACCAGATGACCATGCACATCGTTGACCGGCTTAAAACCATCCAGATCAATCAGGAAAACAGCAAATCGGCCCGATTTATGATATTCGCCCGTGGAGGTGACCTGGGCGTCGGCCGCAAGGATCATATTATTAAGACGATTAAAATAGTCGCGACGGTTCGCAAGGCCGGTCAGGGCATCGCAATAGGCCAGTTTTTCGTTTTGCTGGCTTAATTCCAGCGTTTGGCGATGCTTTTCTTTCAGCACCATTTGCGACTGCAACAAGGCCGAAAATGATGAATAATAATTACGAATGAAATAGATGATAATGGCAAGAACCATTGCCATGTTCAGCGAAATTGCCCAATAGATTGTTGTGCCGTTAACAGCAAAAAATCCAACATAACTGCCCAGCACCAAAATAACGACTGTCAGGGCCGCTGCGGGAAACAAAACCAGGCAGAAAATGCAGCCGACCGCGGTGATGGCGGCAAAATAGGCAATATGCACCTGGTGAATGGCGTCGCCATAAAAGTAAAGCGATATCGTCCATCCGACAAACAAAACGCTGATCACCAGCGACATGACCCGGATATGTCTTAAGACCCGAACAGTGGCGTCAGGATCATCAAGCACGGCCCTGGCCCGTATCCAGTTGACGGATCGTACCGCGCAAATAATCGTCAGCACAACCGGGAAAACAACCGTCAGGAAAAACGGTGCCTGATCATAATTTGTATAAGCCAGAGCAAGTGAGTTGCTTACAAGCAGTAAATACATCATCGGTATTTGCCGCGTCAGACCAAGAACTTGCGCCTGCAACAATTCCGGGCGATCACGTTGCAGCCGAAACAGATCAATAAAACTCTTTATTTTCTCCGTCAGGTGCACGGCTTTATTCTCATTCTTGGGACAAGGGCAATTTTGCAAATGTCCGTGTCTGGATTAACTATCCGGAAACCGGGTAAAACCTCTACCTGAGGCCCCAAGCCAACCTATCACATCGTATATGTTGTCGAATATAAATATTGCAGGGTTTCAGCCCAACAAAATAATCGGTCGTCGCAAAAATCTGTTGCCCCACAAAAAAGGCTGCCACACAAAAATCATGACAAGCCATTAATATAACACGATATTTAATACAGAATAATCCACTGTCAGCGTATACCGGCAAGACCATGGACGTCAAAAACACTCCTTAAAATCAGACTTTTTGTTTCTGGCGGCGTTTAAAGCACATTTCCTTTAATATGACCCATTTTGTTTGTTTTT
>TARA_R110002033_G_scaffold14720_4_pt1 | contig 35837 bp, 21 predicted proteins | sample TARA_R110002033 | Tara Oceans TARA_R110002033 (sample SAMEA4397051) | marine metagenome | biome: Polar Biome; feature: [SRF] surface water layer (ENVO:00010504); material: water (ENVO:00002006), including particulate matter (ENVO:01000060) such as... | depth 5 m
GGCGATGTTATACGTCCAATTCACTGCGCCATCGTTGATGTTACTACTGACGTTCTCGATGCTAAAGGCCGCTTCGATCGTGGCTTTCTGGGCATCGGTTAACGCAAGATCCGTGGTGCCATCTTGAGCTTTAGCCGTCACCGACTTAGTCGCTTCGGTTGCCACTGGGCGGTCGGTTAGATCCACATCAGTAAAGGTAATACTACCACTGTCGGTCAGCGTTGTGCCTTCGGTAATCATCGTCCCCGTCACGTCACCCACTTGAATATCAGGACTGTCGTTGTTGCCGGTAATCGTTACCGTCACATCTTGCGTAGCCGTCACCCCTTCGTCATCGGTTACCGTGATGGTAAAGATGGCCGTGACCACTTCGCCTTGACCAAGGAAGTCGAGATCGGTTTCGGCGATGTCATAGGTCCAATTTACGGTGCCGTCATTAGTATTGGTGCTGACGTTCTCGATGCTAAAGGCCGCTTCGATCGTGGCTTTTTGGGCATCGGTTAACACAAGATCCGTGGTGCCATCTTGAGCTTTAGCCGTCACCGACTTAGTCGCTTCGGTTGCCACTGGGCGGTCGGTTAGATCCACATCAGTAAAGGTCACGCTGCCGTTGTCCGTCAGCGTTGTGCCTTCGGTGATGGCGGCGGTAACGTCCACCACTTGAATCGCAGGCGCATCATTCGTACCGGTAATAGTAAAGCTTACCGTATCAGTCGCTGTCGCATTCTGGATATCCGTTACTGTCACTGTGTAGCTGAAAGTGATTGTTTCATCTTTACCAAGGAAATTTAAATCAGCATCGGTAACACTGTACGTCCAATTTACACTACCTGGTGCCGCTTGACCGGTAGCTCCAAGGGTAAAGCCTGCAACTAACTTAGACGCTAAGTCAGAATCGATACTACCTGCCGACCAACTAATATTGCTATTACTGGCAAAGGTTACATCAATAACATCGGCTGCATCCACATCGGTAAAGTTAACCGTGCCACTATCACTCAAATTCTGAGTAGAAGAATCACTTAATTCCGTAATACTATCAGCATCCGAAACAACAATCGTTGGATTGTCATTGGCACCATTGATGGTAATCACTAAAGTGGCCGTATCTGTTAAACCAACAGCATCTGACAACGCATACGTAAAGGTTTCAGTTAAAATCACCCCTGCTTGAAGTGCTTGCACCGTAGCATTCGTGTTATCCACTACATAGGTATAACTACCATCCGTATTCAACGTTAACTGACCGTAATCACCTGATACAGCCTGACCAAGCGCCCCATTGGTTGCGCCAAACTCAATAGCCGTTACAGTTTTCGTATCGCCTGAATCCACATCGGTATCATTGGTCAGTACATTACCACTTGCGTTAGTGCCTGCCGTACCGTTGTCCACACCACCCGCTTCAGTAGTCGTATCTGTATCATTATTAGCAATAGGCGCCTCATTCACATCGGTAATTGACAGAGTAACGTCTTGTTCAGTGCTGCGCATACCATCCGACGCAATCACGGTAAAGTTATAGGACGACTTAGTTTCGTAGTCCGCCGCTGCTTTCAGCTTCACTTCGCCAGTCGTTGAATCAATAGTGAAGGCGCTGTGATCACCCGTCGCTTTTAAGCTGTAAGTCACGCTGTTATGGGCAGAAGTGCTATCGGCATCGGTGGCATTTGTATCGTATACAACCGTTGTCGCCGCCGTATTTTCAGCCAAAGTCGCTGTTTCCGCAGAGCTAAACACAGGCGAATTGTCGTTGATATCATTAATAGAGATAGTGACTGCCGCTGCGCTAGAAGCTTGCCCTACTGCATCAGTTGCCACGATATTCAGTGTATAAGAGGTCGCAGTTTCATAATCAATCGCTGCAGCACCCACGCTGGTAAGCGTCACGACACCATTATTGTCAATCGCAAAGTAGCCATTGTCGTTACCCGATTGAATCGAGAACTGACTTACTCCGTTCGTATCTGTGGCTTTAACTTGGCCGATAACGGTATTAGCCACCATGCCTTCATCAAGATTAAAAGCTTGAGAGGCCGTCACAACAGGGGCGGCATTATCAATCGTTAATGTATCACCAGAAGTAAATCCAGCCCCGATGGCGTTACTCACTGTATCAGCAATGCCCGTACCAGAAGCGTTAAGGTCAAGACGAAGGCTACCATCACCACTGATGTTATTCACGGTGACCTGATAAGTACGACCTGAGCCTGTTATTGAAGCAACAGTACCCGTTGCACCACCAGACAAGCTAAAGTCGCTAACATCGACACCGGTTACGGCCTCGTTAAAGGTTACTGTATAGGTTGCACTGTCTGCGGTGGTTAACACAGCACCATCTCGGTTAATCGCAACAACACTTGGACCTGTATTATCTATAGTGATTTGTTGCCCAGTCACACCGGCACTTATCGCATTACCCGCCGTATCAGTGATCCCTGTTCCAGAATCTTTTAAATTCACCCCCAAAGTACCATCACTACTAACGCCATTCACTGTAATGGTATAAACCGAATCAGAGACTTGCGTCACACTCGTGATAGAGCCACCAGCGGCGGTGCCAGTCAATACAAAATCAGCGGCATCCACTCCACTCACGGCTTCACTGAATACCGCAGTAAAGGTGGCCGCACTGCCGTTTTGATTTTCGGCGCCCGTGCGAACAATCGCCACACCCGCTGGTGCAGTGGTATCAATAATAAAGGTTTCGCTGTCACCAGCGGACAAGGCATTACCCGAAGTATCTGTGATATCAGAGGTATTTAGCGTCAATACATAAATACCTTCCGCCGTCGTCACGCTCGAAAGATTCAGCGTATAGGCACTACCTGAGCCCTCTACCGTTATGCCTGAAAGCGATACAGGAGAGCCATCTTTAGTCAGTGTAAAGTCGCTAATATCAACATTAGTCACTTGCTCACTGAAGTTAATAGTAACCGTACCCGCATTGGGTTGAGTAGGATCGGCAATATCTACAATCGCAACCGTTGGCGCTGTAGTGTCTACCGTACCCGTGGTGAAGTTATAGAGCGTTGTACCGCTTACTGCAGCCAGCGCATTATTTGAACTGTCTGTTAACGCCCCCGCCGTTATTTGAATGGCGTACTGGTTGGTCGCCAGCAGATTATTCGTTGGGTTGATGGTCAATTTATTACCCACAATCGAAAGTTGCCCATTGTGATTATTCACATCAATGGTAATACTATTTGCACCCGAGCCAGTTATGTCATAAAGAGTGATCGTGCCAGCGCTGCCCAATTGCACATTTTCATCAAAAGCAATTTGAATAGAATCCGCTACAGAAACACCTGTCGCATTATCGCTAGGAACAATAGTTGAAATACTTGGTGCTTGATCGTCTGAAACAGTAATGGAGAAGGCTTTTTCATAGGTCGCATCACCGTCGCTGACCTGTACTCGGATGCTATAGGTTCCTGCTGGCACACTCGCACGATCAGTGACACGCAAATCCGCACCATTAATATTAAACTTAGCGTTATCCGTATCGCCTGAACCCGACACCAAAGCGTAAGTGAAACTTTCACCGGTATCCGCATCCGTCGCAGAGAAACTACCTACCACTACATTAGTGGCACCTTCAGAATGGCCGTATGTCGTATCACTCAATACAATATCGGTTGGCGCATCGTTAATAGAGGTACTCACTACCGTAGTAGTACTATCTATGCCGTTTGTGGTGCCATCGTTTACCGTAATAGTGAACGTGGTAGACTCGGTTAAGCCTACTGCGACACGATTATCTGCCGGATCAAACACCAAGGCACGCAACGCCGCCTGAGCCGAGGCCAAAGTCATCGACGTTAGGGTATAAGAACCACTACCGACATCGGTAAAACCAGAAGCGATTAACGAAGCGGCAGTAAAAGCCCCTTTTGCCGCCGTATCCAACGCCACCGTCATCGATACATTAGCACTATCCACATCAGCCAAGACCACATTACTAAATGGCGTCAGAGTGGCAGAGTCATTAACGGCTTGATTTGCAGAAGCGCCTGAAATAGTTGGCGCATCATTAACCTCGGTAATATTGATACTAACCGTTGAGTTAGAAGCTAAGGAGGCTGAATTGGCATCGTTAGCACTGATAGTTAGGGTTGCAGCACCATTACCGCTGACATTATTTGCACCAGTATATTGAATGTTTGAAGCAGTGTCCAAGTAAGTATTGATATCTGTAGCAGAACCAGACAACGTAATAGTTTTGCTATCAACCAAGGTTTCGGTGACACCACTTCCAAAACCGCTGCCATCAGCTGGTGATGAGAAGCTCCCCTTGTCGATCGACAGAGTCACCGTCAGGTTATCATTATCTACATCCGCAAAGACCACACTAGAAAGGTCTAGGTTAGAAGCCGTGTCTTCCGTTACTGAAATGGTTGAAGGTGCATTAGCAACCGAAGGCGCATCATTCACATTGGTAATATTAATGTTCACCGTTGGGTTAGATGCTAGATTCACCGTGCCATCGCCGGCACCGATGGTTAATGTAGCCGCACCGGTACCTGTAGCATTCGCCGCACCAGTATATCGAATATTCGAAGCCGTATCCAGATAGGTATTAATATCCGTAGCCGATCCAACCAATGTAATAGTGGTACTGTTTACTAAGGTTTCCGTCACACCACTACCAGCACCATCAGCAGGCGCAGCAAATGTACCTGCTGAAGCGGTAAGTGTTACAGTTAAATTATCTCCATCCGCATCGGCAAACGTCACTGCGGATAAATCCACATTGGATGCCGTGTCTTCGGTCACGGTAATGTCTGATGGCGCACCGGAAATAGTGGGGGCGTTGTTTGCAGGAGCAGCCGTATCAGTAGCATTTACAACAGAGAAACCGAATATGCTAAATACATCTGGTCTATCCCCTACGGTTACATCATACGATACTCTGTATTCATCAATAGTTACGCCATTAAAAGGACTGAAATCAGGATTATTATAATCCGTGGTGTAAGTATTAGAGGTTGGAGTAAATGCCGTTGTTTGAGTAACCAATACATCGTTGAGATAACCTAATACTTGAATATTCTCAAAGTTGCTGGTGTCTGTAGCGATAGGGTTCGCATACTCACCTAATTCAACATTTGATAACTCGAACGTGCCACTGTTTGCCTTAACGGAAATATAAGATGTATATGATGAAGTTGATGTTGAGTTATCTGAGATAAACGCGCCGTATTGATCTGCTTTAAGTTTCTTATCATTACCAGAGCCATCTACAGCCGTAGTGGTAAAATAACCGTCTTCAGAGACTGCTACACCATCGTTGACTATCGCACCTTCAAATGTTTGATCGCCATCGGGTACATCGGCGGCGGCAGTTGTTGTGAATTCCACAAGGACCGGAGCAGTGTCATTTGAGCCATCTATTGGATCAGTTTTGTCAAAACCAGTAATATAAACGTCATAGTTTGTACCAGAATTTAGCCCACCAATAGTCACAGAAATTTCGGTACCAGCAGAAATATATCCACTATTAAAACCACTAAAAAGTGCGTCATTACCATCACCATCCTTACCAGCCGCTACTTGCACATTTGTAGGAGCAGTCGCACCATCAGCAAGTATTACATACCCGATCCCACCAAGTTGATTGTGTGTCGCTGTTAAAGTTACTTGTCCTGCTTCAATATCAGTCGCGGCAGGTTGAACTGTAAATGTTGGTGTCGTTAACGCGCTTTCAAAATCATCGCCGAAATCTAGTGTGTCGTTATCAACATTTCCTTGTTTCATCTCCAACACCCAATCACCGCCCAGCACAGCCGAGCCAGTTAAATCATCGGATGCAGCAATATCCGCGCCGGTGACTTGGGCAAGTTGGTTAATGAAGTCAACACCCATATCGCCTTGGGCGACGTTACAGCCATAAAGCAAGATATCGCCGTTGTCACTTAGAGCATTACCCCATGCTGCATACACATCACTGTTTTCAGTAATAGAAGATCCACTGATGGTTTCTGCGCCGAGGTAGACTTCCCCTACGCCACCGTGTGACAGAATATGCAAGGCATCTAGATCGTTGTAGTTGGCTAAGATCTCGGTAATCTGTTCAGTCGCTGAGCGAGAGCCATCGAGCAACCAGACATCCGCATTCGGGTTGGATTCTTTGGTCAAGTCAACTAAACCCGGAACACGCGAATCAACAATGACGACTTCTTTCGCGCCATCAACCGATTGTTCCAGCAAGGTACCTTCGCGGTTTAAATCAACAAGAGCATCTAGCTGCGCTTGGCTCAACGCGCCTTCATTAAGTAAGGTGCCCGCAATGGTGTAGCTGTCACCAGAGGTAAATTGGGCCGTGGACGCCTGACTAAGCGCATCATCAGCAGAACCCGTAAAACTCAAGCCAAGGGTCTGACCAATAGTGCCATTGACACCTGCCACCGTTACTTTGAAAACTTTACCATCGCTGCTGGAAACGCTACTGACGCCCGTATTAGTAGCATTGCCCGTGACGGCAAAATCACTGGTTTCAATTCCAGTAACGGTCTCACTCATAACAACAGTGAAAACGACATCGGTGGCGGTATTTGCTTCAACCTGATTCACCATGCCACGACTGATAGACGTTACAGTCGGCAAGGTATTGTCGATAGTATAAGATTCGTCCGTTGTCGGCTCTGTCCCTGCCAAAGCATTGCCAGCGGCATCGGTTATATTCTGACCAGACTTGAAGCTTAATCCCAGCGCACCATCACCCATAATAGAGGCCACAGTCACGGTATAAGAAGAACCCGAACCCGATACGGCTGAAATAGTGCCGGTTACATCACCTGAAATCTCAAAGTCATCAGCAGTGACGTTAGCTACCGCTTCATCAAAGGTCACATCAAAGGTCACCGTATCCGCTGTGCTTAATGCAGTATTCGTAGTGATGATCGCCGTGGCGGTTGGCGCGGTATTGTCGATAGTGTATTGCTCGGTTACGGCGCTAGCCGTGGTTGCCGTTAAGGCGTTTATAGCAGTATCGGTAACAGTCGCTGCGGAGTTAAGCTGCACACCCAAGCTACCATCACCGCTCACACCAGACACAGTGATAACATAGCCATTACCTGTGCCGATAACAGAATCAATACTCGCTCCTGATGTTGCTGTGCCTGTTAATTCAAAATCATCCGCACTTAAGCCAGTGACATTTTCGCTAAACACCGCGATAAACTGTACTGAGTCGGCATTCGTCGTGGCACTGTCTACGCGGTTTATTGAGATTAACGTCGGTGCTACCGTATCAACGGTGTAGGCCTCATCATCCGCCGGTTCCGCGGTGGCTAAATTGTTACCAGCTAGGTCTTTGACAGCATGGTCAGAGGCCAGATTCAAACCAAGTGATCCCACACCAGAAACGCCCGTGACATTAACCGTAATGCTATTCGTACCCGAGCCCGAGATAGAACCAATGGTGCCAGCTACTGAACCCGTTGTCGCCAGTACAAAGTCCGCTGCGGTGACATTCACGGCTTCGTTGAACGTTAAGGTAAAACTTGTTGTCGAGCCAGTAATCACTGCATCGCTAGTGCGTTGAATCGACAAGAACGTTGGTGCCACAGAGTCGGTCACGCCTGTGGTGAAGTTCAGCGTCGTATTGTCGCTGATACCAGCATACGTATTCCCAGCGATGTCACGTACCGCATTGCCGTCCACTCGAATGGCGTAAGTAGTGGCCTCCTCCAAATCGTTGGTCGGGTTTAGCGTCAAGGTATTACCGGAGTACGTTAGATTGCCTCCATTCAGAACATCAAACGTCTCTACCGTTGCACCTGTAGTAACGTTGATTAAGGTGATTTCATCGTAGCCTTTCGCAATATCTTCATCAAAAGTCAGGATAATGTCGCCGCTTTGTGTCACTTGTACAGCATCATCAACTGGAGATGAGCTAGACAATATCGGGCCAGCGGTATCAATCGTGATTGTTAAACCAGACGAGGCCAAGCTAACGTTGCCTGCAGCATCGGTCACCTTAGTGGTTAAGGTATGGGTTCCAGCAGATAATGCACTGCTAGTAATTGTCCAGTTGCCAGAACCATCCGCGGTGGTGGTACCCAATGAAGTCGTGTCATCGGTATCATAGAGTGTCACTGTCGCATTGGCTTCGGCTGTGCCAGTTAACGTCGGCGTATTGTCGTTGGTAATATTGTCGGTACTGGATGAGCCAGTATCTGAGTCACTTGATAAATCAACAGTTGGCGCATCAGGCGCTGTGGTGTCAATCACTATGGCCTTATTGGCCGCTAATGAGCCACTAGCGTTGAGTGTTGGCAGAGTCAAAATGGCATCGTAAGTGCCATCTTTGATGGACCCATCACTCAGTACCAAAGCAGCCGTGCTGAGATAGTCCAAATCCGCACTGGTATCGCCATCTTGAACCGTGTAGTTAAAGGTGAGTGTATTGGTGCCACTACCGCTGACGTAAGTCGCTGCGCGGTCAGTAGTACCCGTTTCCAAGGTAAGTTGTGGTGTGCCGTTAGTGGTATCAACAGTCACCGCCTTGCTAAAGGTAACGGTAATTTCAATCGTATCACCCACTTTGTAGTAACCATCGTCGGTCGTTGCCGAGACGCCTGTCACACTCGCGATAGTTGGACCTGTCAATAGGAAATCATTACCTGTGCTACCGACGTAGGACGTCGCTAAATCAACATCTTTGAATGTCTTAGCGTCACCTTCAGTGAGGCTAAAGAAATTACCAGTAATGGCATCTGAACCATCGTTGCTAAGCAGTTCAAAACTCTGAGCTTCAGCAGCCGCTGGTACAACATAGTCACCAGATAACGTCAGCTGAGCATTGTTTAACTCAACGGAACCATTCACCACAATTTTATCGTAATTGCTGGCACCGCTTAATGTGGCAGACAAGGTACTGCCCTCGTCCAAAAACAGATTACCATTGATCGTTAGTGTGCCAGTATTCGCAGCAACACCTGCCGACAAGGTAGCACCAGCATTTACCGTTACCGCGCTATTGATGGTACCAGAGCCTTCAAGTGTGCCAGCGTTTACAGTGACAACACCTGCTCCCGAACCATTCATAGTACCCGTGACCGATAACGTACCGCCACTAAGGGTGGTTGCGCCAGTGTAGGTATTGTTACCTGATAAGGTCAGAGTACCACTACCTATCTTAACCAAGCTAAGCGCATCCGCACGTTCAGACATCACACCGGAGAAGGTGGTCGAGCTATTGTCTCCACCAACAGTCAAGGTGCCGCCATTGGCAACAATACTTCCAGCTCCCGCAATAGAACCCACAGTTTCAGAAACTGAAGCATCTAATTCAAAAGTTGCACCCGATGCTACTGTCACGGCGCTGGCATCGGCAATCGCACTACCACCTGATGCAACTAAGTTACCCGCAGACACAGTAGTGGCGCCGGTATAGGTATTGGTGCCGGATAGGGTAAATATACCGCTGCCCGTTTTAGTGATGCCGCTGGTGTTTGTGGACGAGATCACGCCGGAGAAGGTGGTGTCAGTATTGTTGCCACCCATAGTCAACCGGTATCCAAGCACAACGTTTCCAGCGCCAGCTAGTGAACCAATAGTCTCGTTTTCGCCACTCAAGGTCAGGGAAGCGCCGCTGGCCACTGTCACAGCGCTGGTGTCGGCGATATTGCTGCCACCTATCAACGTCAGCCCGCCGGCCGAAATCATGGTCGAGCCAGTATAGGTGTTTACGCCGCTCAAAGTGAGGATGCCTGAGCCGGATTTGGTCACAGTACCCGTACCACTGATCACTTTGGAATATTCTCCCGCCGTGCTTTGACTAAATTCCACTGCCGCGTTGTTAATAATGTTACCAGTCAAGCTTGATGTGGTGCCGGTCAAGGTACCTGCTGAAACAGTAGCAGTGCCATCCCAAGAGTTGCTGGCACCAGACAGAGTCAATGACCCCGTATCGACCTTCTCCATAGCACCCGAGCCAGAAAGTATGCCAGACAAAATCACACTATTGGCATTACTGATTAAACCGCCGTTCAACACGAAGTCGTTTGTTATAGTGCCGAGACCTGTGAACTGCAAACCTTTGGTTAGTGTCACGGCGCCAGTACCAAGATTCGTCCCGTCAGTCACGATGACGTTGGTACCACCTGAGTTGGCGCTACCGGCAATGTTAAAGCCGCCAGAAAAGCTGTTGCTTCCGCCTAGTGTCAATACGCGGCCACCGCCCTTAGTCAAGGCACCAGAACCAGTAATATTACCACTGACAGTCGCGTCAGCAGAACCCGTCACCTGGATAGTCCCACCGCTGCTGCCAAGCGTAATATCATGGGTAATAATATCTGATGCACTCTGAAGATAGAGCGTACCGCCATTCAAAGTCAGCTCGCCTGAGCCGAGATTGGCGTCCGACGAAATAATCAGATTGCCCGCCGTGATCGTGGTGGCTAGTGAAGAACCGCTGTTGGTCCCAGCCAGCGTCAGAGATTGGCTGCCCGCTTTGGTAAGGGTGTACCCGCTGCCCGAAACCGTGTTATTGAGAGTGAGTCTGCCATCGGTCTGGATGGTCGAGTTACCAGTTAGCGTCACAGAGTTAGCTAAACTGGTAATCTCGGTCACCTTAAAAGTGGTTGCGTCAGATAAACTGATAGCACCGCTGCCGATATTACTGACAGAACCAATAGCAAGCGTACCAGCCGACACGGTGGTGGCAAAGGAGGAACTACCGTTAGCATTTGAGGTAAGGTTTAAGGTACCGGCCCCCGATTTTATCAACATATTAGATCCAGCTAACTTGCTAGATACCGTTAATACATCGCTGGTTCCATTGGTAAATGTGACGTTTCCTCCGAGGGATAAGGTGCCGTTAGAAATGGTCAACGCACTCATAGCGTCGGTATCAAAGGTGACGCCTGACGCAACAGTCAACGTACCACCATTCATATTCACGGTTGAACCAGATGCCAGATCGAATGCCACCGTCTGGTTAGCAGAGGCGTAATGCAATGCCTCCACCAATGACAAACCACCACCATCGGCGAGGTCTTCCGTGTAGTTAGAGAAGGTTAAATTATCACCCGTATTATCACCTGTGGTCACAGTAGGTGTATTGACAACATCATAGATTGAATTATTTGTACCTGTTGGCGTGGTGGCAGTCAGAGCGTTGCCTGCGGTATCGGTGATATTTTGCCCACTCGCAAAAGACAGCGTCACAGTAGAATTTAACGCAACTAAGTCTCCACCAGAAACCGTCACATCATAAGTATTACCACCTGCACTTGACACATTGGTGACAGTGGCCGTCGTACCACTCACATTAAAGTCGGTGGTATCTATACCACTAACCGCTTCATCAAATGTTACCCGATACACCACACTATCCGCATTAGTGGTCGAACCTGAAGGAGTTTGTCGAACGATGGAGGTAACAGTGGGTGCAGTGGTATCACTAGCCGCAGTGATATTCGTTAACACAACCGAGTCAAAGTCTACTACGACACCTAATGAATCTGAAGATGTCATGGTGATATTCGAAACACCTTGAAATCCAGCACTACTTAGATCAATAGTAACCGTTTGATCAGAACTTATAGTTGATGTGGTAAAAGCTGCTCCGTCATTAGGGGTAAACGTAAAAGTAGCATCGGCATTAGCGTTATAAATTTTGATGGAGGTAAAATCGAAGACCTTACCACTTATCGTAAACTCAAGCTGACTAGTAAATTGGGAACCGGTATAAGTTGAAATTGAATTGCTACCATCCACATAAGTGGTGGTCTGTGTGCTATCCCCAAAGTTTTCTGTTGCAACTACCGTCAACGTTTCACCATCTTTGGTCTGTGTCACTGTTTTGCTCCCAACACCCGAAACACCTGACTCAAACCCAAAGGTAACGTTTGCCAACGTGCCTTGATAATTCACATCCTGTAATGCGGCCACATCAATCTGGCCTATACTTTTCTCAAGCACCCAATCCCCACCTTTACCCGCCGCGCCAGTCAAATCATCAGAAGCCGTCACATCTGCTTTCGTGGTTTGTGCAAGCGCTTCAATAAAGTCTTGCCCTTCTCCGCTGGCAACCGAACAACCATAAAGCAACAAATCACCTTCTTCGTTCAGCGCTGCGCCTAATTGGGCTAAATCAGCAGAGCGAGTTTTGACGGTAATATTATCTAGACTAAATCCCCCTAAATTGACCTGCCCTTCGGCGCCATGGCTAATTACATGAATAGCATCATAATCGCTGTGGGTCTTTGCCCACTCTGCCATTTGCGCTAAACCATCTTGGGTGGAATCCAATAACACAACTTCCACACCAGTATTTGCTCCGTCGATTAAACTTTGGTAATCAGCAACGTTGTCTTCAATGAAAACTACTTCTTTTTTACCATTATTTAAGCTTGGGTCTACCGCCCTAACTTCTGTGGGTGCAACAACAAAAGAGGTATCTGAACCCTGATGACTATTGTCTATTTGCGAAGCATCATGAAGCTGCGAGTCAGTTAGCACATCAACTGCAGTGGCAACCGCAGCACCATCCAACAATAAACGCGGCTCTAAAGCAGTAATCAGCGGCTTACGCGCCTGTTTTTTATTGCCTAGAGAGTAATGACCTGACGCTTTTTTGCCTGATTTGTTGGAATATTGCTTTTTCATGATCACCACCTCTATGGGTATATTTTTAGCAACTCATGTATTGTTGCTAAAATTCATTCAATCTGTTGTAAACGCTGCTTTATTGTTTTTAGCAACATTTGTTACTGTTCTTTTAAAAATCCTGCTCTTTAAAAAAGTACTAGTATTAAAATTCTATTTTTTTACTGAAACATCGCCACCACGCTCATACCAGGTAAAACCTTGACGGGTACTTTTTTAATCGTAGCTCGTATTTGAATAGTTTGGCTCGTTGGGTCGACACTTGGCCCAATATGGCTAACCACCGCCTGCAATGTTTGTTGTGTCTCTTCGACCTGTAATGTGATTGCTTTATTTATTGTCAGCCACGCCATCCATTGTGCTGGAACAATTATGTCGGCTTCTAATCGATTCAATCCGACGATTTTCATCAAGGCTTGTTGCTGTTGCACGACTTCAAATGTATGACTATCGAGTTGTTCAACCACACCATCAAAAGGCGCTTTAATCTCACAACGCTCTACGTTTAGTTGTGCAATAGTGCGCTCTGCCTGAACCTTTTGTAGCTCAGCTTGTGCAATAGTGACTTCCAATGTTCCAATAGAATTCAGCCGATTAAGCTGCTGAGTGTTATCTAATCTTGCTTTCGCGACTTTCGTTTCGGCATCTACTTTTTCTAACTGAGCTTCAAACAACCGACAATCTAAGCGAATAAGAGAATCCCCTTGCTTAAAGGATTCCCCCATTCTTTTGGGCACTGCAATCACTCTGGCAGATAACTCAGTGGAGAGCGTCGCCTTATTGGTTGCGACCAATATACCTCGTGCTTTAAAGGTCTCTTGTGCGATAACTGGCATCGTTATTACACAAAAGAGCAGGCACACCACAACTTTCAGTTTGAACATCATCAAAACTTACTTCTCAGCCACACTTTTTGCCGCTAATGCAGATTGCATTTCTTCCGCTGAAATCACTTCAATGTCACCTTGCTCCCAACGAGCAAACATGTTGTTAAAAGCCGTAGATAGCTCTTCTAGACTCATATTGCCAAAACCTTCTGGCAATGGGTCCAGACCCATAGAAACTAACACTCTACCGAAGTTATTTTGCAGATCAGCATAAGCCACATCACGACGTAACTCTGCCAACAAAGCATTTAGATCCTCTCGAATAACGGTTAAATCCCCAATACTTTGCGCTGTTCGGCTAGAATCTACTTGGGCTTTAATACGCTGTGCCACATCATAATATTGTGTAGCCAGTGCATAAGTATCATTCGATTCTTTGAATTGAATATCAGCAATGTGAACCTGAGAGATAACCGCCATAGAGGTTGCTAGAGATCGCTGTTTGCCCGCGGCAATTTTCAAGTCATTCAACTTATCTAACTTGCCATATCTAAACACGTTCATAAGGTTCCAATTCAAACCCACACCAGCGGACGTCCAGTCGTTATAACGAAGGTAATCAGAATCGTTGTAATTCAGGCCTGCACTAAGGCTTAAGCTTGGAAAAAGAGACAAAAAGGCAGAATGCACTTCTTCTTGCGTAATACGTTCTTGGTATTGCGCTTCTCGTAGTTCTGGACGAAGTACTAACGCAGTGCGCTCCATAGAACTCATGTCGACATTAAGAACGGGGATATCGCTATTAGGATTATTAACATCTGCCAATTCAAAATTAACAGCAGGATTTAGGCCCATTAAAATTGCCAACTCAGTTTTAGCTGGCATCAAATCCTTACGAATGTCTTGAAGGGTACGCAAGGTTTCCAATAGAGACCGCTGATAGGTTAATGCTTCCATTGGGGACTGAGCACGAAGCTTTTCTATCTTAGCTGAGTCAACTAATGCAGCACGAGCCTTGACGATTAAAGGATTGATTTTAGACAGCAAACGTTCCGCAGAAACAGCACGATAATAAGCATTACGAGACTGCTCCATAATAGAATGAACCACTTTACGTTCACGCTCTTTGGAAATCAAAAAACGATCCGCTTGCTGTTTTGCACGATAGTACGACAAGCCAAAATCGAGAATATCCCAAGTCGCGCCAATACTCGCATTTACCGTACTTTTATCAGATGAAACCGAGTAACTCGGATTGCTACCTAAGCTCGATGGCTCATCACCGGAGAAAGTAACCGATGCAGAAGCCGCGTAATTGTTACGATGATTGTAGCCTGCCTTGGCAGCTAATTCTGGCAACATATCAAACTTATCGACTGCCAATTGCCCCTGCGAAACTACAGCTTCAAAGGCTTTTAGACGCGAGTCGCGGTTGTACTTAATAGTACGAGCAAAAGCTTCGTTTAAATCGATTGGACCAGTAATAGGAGCAACGTCTTTATTTATCTCATCAGCATTTTCAGCTGCCTGAGACAAGATTTCTTGATTAGTAAATTGTTTAGGGGTAACCGAACAACCAGCAACCGACAAAGACACAAAAACAGCCAAAGCAGTTCGACCAAATAGTAGGCGAGAAGTCATAAAACCCCCTTATAAATAATAAAAAAAGAAATCATCGATAGACAAATGGAATAGAAATGAAAATTAGACCAGTCAAATGTATAACAGGCAGAAAGAGGGGGTATTCAAAACGATTTATAACGCCACATTCCATGCAAGCTCACTTTACTGTATCCGTATCCGTATCCGTATCCGTATCCGTATCAAAGAATTTGATTGCGATTGCCATCAAATATGTAGGTATCGTATAAAAATCACAAAAAAAGTGCAATGAAAATGCAAGAAATCACTAACCAAGCCAAACAATTTACAATCACACAGCTCAAATATAAATTATCCACTTCCTTATTTTATGCACACATCCGTAAGCTGCGTTTTATAAAGCCTGAGTATAATACTCAGCTATTATTAGGACTCGATTTTTGCTTCCTTTCGAAACATCATATTTTCTCTGGATGACATATGGAAAATGCTCACAACAACACTTCTTCTTCCGGTATGGGATCGAAGGAGTTCACGCTTTTAGTTGCTCTATTAATGTCGATAACAGCAATATCTATTGACGCTTTGCTACCAGCACTTGGGATTATCGGTAACGAACTTGGCGCAGTAACAGCAAACCAACCACAATTGCTCATTAGTATGTTGTTTTTAGGTTTGGCAATGGGGCAATTAATTTGCGGACCACTGTCGGATGCACTAGGTCGTCGCCCTATCCTATTTGGCGGCTTTGCTCTGTACTTAGTTGGCACTGTGGTCTGCTACCAAGCAGACAGTTTAGAAATGCTGATGTTAGGTCGTTTTATTCAAGGACTGGGCGTCGCTGGACCTTATATTTCCGCTATATCCCTGGTTCGTGATTTGTACCATGGCGCGCAAATGGCTCGTATCATGTCTTTGGTAATGATGATTTTCGTCTTGGTTCCAGCCATCGCCCCAACACTTGGTCAAGCGATTATGTTTGTCGATGACTGGCGCGGTATTTTTGAGATGTATCTTGTTTATGCTGCGTTATTGATTGTTTGGATTGGCTTTCGTTTAAAAGAAACGTTACCAAAATCCAACCGCATTCCTTTTTCGAAAAAAGGCTTTTACGAAGGCTTTAAAGAAGTAGTAACAAATAGAATCACGGCGAGCTACACCATATGCATGGGGTTATTCTTCGGTAGCTTTATTGGCTATTTGAACTCTTCACAACAAATATTTCAGGTGCAATTCAAAACTGGTAACTTGTTCGCACTTTACTTCGGTTTATTGGCCTTAGTATTGGGTTTTTCTTCTTTGATTAACTCTCGTATCGTTGAAAAACATGGCGCAAAATACATCGCCTTCCGAGCTATTTGCGTTGTCGTTATCGCATCCATTGCATTTTTTGCTTTGCACGCTTTTGTGACGATCAGTTTATGGATGTTTTTAGTATACGCGTCGGTTTTATTCTTCTGCTTTGGTTTGTTGTTCGGTAACGTCAACTCTCTTGCAATGGAACCCATGGGACATGTCGCAGGCATTGCTTCTGCTGTTATTGGCTCAGTGTCGTCCATTATGTCGATGAGTATCGGAACGGTTATTGGTCAAATGTACAACAACACCTTGATGCCAATATCGGGTGGCTTCGTGATTATGGGCTCACTAGCAGTATGCATCATGTATTGGGCTGAGAAAGGACGCGTAGAAGAAGTGGTTGAAGAACAAAGCGCAGCGGTTTAACCGCTGCTTAAAACCTTATTTAATGGCTATTTTATGATGGGAGTTCATCGTCGTTTGAAAGAAAATGGCGTGTCGAAGCCTTTAAAAGGTCGTCCCAATCATCCGGTGGCTGTCCTGACATTAGCATTTTAGAGAAGACCCTGTAAGCGTCATTTTTGCTGCCATAAGCTCTTTTATTTTTTTCATCATTCACCCAAGCATAAACAATAATCTTTGATTCGACGTGGTATCTGAAAAACAAACGATACCGCTGAAAAAACTTGGCGCGAAACCAGTGTTTATGATTATCGCCTAACGTCTTGCCTTGACGATAATCTGAACTGGTTGGATCTTGAGGAATTATTTCAAATGCCAGCTTGTGAATGGCGGCCAATCGCTTAGTCGCATTTTTCTTTACATAACCTGTAGGATCTTGCTGCTTTAATTCCTCCACTTTGTCCTTGAGAATAAGATATTGCTCAGCGAACAAAGGGTGTGCATAGAGTGTCCAGCCATTAACGATGGTAGGATGATGATTGCTCGAATATAAAGACAAATTTATTCATCCTCATCAGACAACGGCGCATCCAAATCTAGCTCAACATTTTCAATTAGGCTTTGAACAGTATTGCGCATACTTGTTGTCAATTGCTGCAGATTTTCTGGATGCTGTTGCATGTCATTAGCCAAAAAAGACAAAAACTTATTCATCACAGGATCGTCTTCTGTTTTTTCAACTTTTGTCATTAAAACATTGCCATCTGCTTGAATCACATATCGGATTTTATCTTTTTTACCCAAATGCAAAGCTCGACGAACAGAACTAGGCACCGTTGTTTGAAAACGCTCGGTAAGTGTTGACTCGGTTTCCAAAGCGATATTAGCCATTATTGACAACCTCTATCTTGTTGCAGAATGTATTACAAAAATTGTAGTACCAAAACACAGACAATGCAAACGCATTACTTCAATCAAATCATTACCAAGCTCGCCAGTCTTTTCGCGCTATCACACAACAAAGCCGCGCCCGCGTGACCCGCGTGAACAGTAGGCATAATAATGTCGGCATCAAGTTCAGCTATTTCATCAAACCATCAAGCTGACTTTCTAGCTCAGTCTTAACCATCATTGCCTGATTCATTAATGCAGGCGTTAAAAGCGCTTCTCTACTAACCGCCTTTAACGCAAAGAAATTCATCGGCGATACGGCAAACTCAGCAATCCAAGCTAATAAAGTCGACTCTAAAACAGCCTCAAACTCAGTAAACAAGGAAAAGGTAGACGGCAACATTTTATGCTGCTCGCCCAATAAAATACGGTACACCGCAAGGCGATCGACTTTATTAACCCAAGCCTCCCAAAGCAATATCCAGCCTGAAATAAGCGTGAGATTTTTCTTCGCTTGTAGACGCACTAAGACCTTTTGCATCTCATCTTGTGCTTGCTCAGTTAACGAGGCTAACGCCGTTTCCCATAACACCAACTTAGTAGGAAAATTGCTGTATACCGTAGGCTTAGAAACGCCAGCTGTCACGACCACTTGATCAATACTGGTACTCTGATAACCCTGTTGAGTAAACAAACCACACGCCGCCTCAACTATGTGGGCTTTTTTACTGGGTCTTCCTCTTGCCATAATGTCCTCGATCTAACTATTCGCTATAAATTATATAGTAACCTATTGATGTTCATCTGCTTTCGTTTTCTAACAACGCAATTTGGCTTTGCGTCTGTCTGAAGACTCAATCTCTATCCTCTAAAACTTAATTTCCCATCAACAATTCAAAACACTTGACGAACGTTTATCATCGCATTAAATTAACTAAACGGTATAGTTAAATAAATAGCAATTTTAGGAGCAAGTCATGCAAAGCGAGAACGGTTTCTACGGGCAATACGGCGGTAGCTATATTCCTGAAATCCTTTATTCGAGCCAACAGCAAATTTTACATGCGTTCGAAGAAGCCAAAAACGACCCAGAGTTTCTCGCTGAACTGAATAAACAATGGCAGCAGTTTTCTGGCCGCCCAACGCCACTGACTTTTTGTGCGAATTTAACCGAACACTTTGGCGGCGCACAAATTTACCTTAAGCGTGAAGATTTAAACCACAGTGGCGCACACAAGATGAACAACGTTATTGGCCAAGGGTTATTAGTCAAACGTATGGGTAAAAAACGCGTGATTGCGGAAACAGGCGCTGGACAACACGGCATTGCCACGGCACTTGTTGCGGCGCGTTTAGGCCTAGAATGTACTATTTACATGGGCGCGAAAGACATTGAACGCCAGTACCCAAATGTTTTCTGGATGAAACAACTTGGCGCTACGGTTGTCCCTGTTACCACTGGCGCACAAACGCTACGAGATGCATTAGACGAAGCACTGCGTGACTGGTCTTCTAGCCATGAAGAAAGCCATTACCTAATTGGTACCTCTTGCGGTTGCGCGCCCTTCCCTGAAATGGTGGCGTATTTTCAATCTGTGATTGGCAACGAAGTACGCGAGCAAAGTGTCGCGCAATTTGGTCAATTTCCAGACCGTTTGTACGCTTGTGTTGGCGGTGGTTCGAATGCTTGTGGTTTATTCCTACCTTTCCTAGATGATAAAGAAGTGGAAATGGTCGGCGTCGAAGCTGGCGGTAAAGGTTTGGAGCTTGGCGAGCATTCTATTCGCTTATCTCACAATCTTGGACAACCTGGTATCGCACAAGGCTTTGCAACTATGTTCTTGCAGGATAGCGCAGGACAATTACAAGAAACACACTCTATCGCAGCTGGTTTAGACTATGTTGGCGTATCCCCTATCATCGCCCATTTGGCGGAAATTGGTCGCATAAAAATGACCTACGCCATGGACGATGAAGTAATTGCCGCTTGTACTTTGTTACTGAAAAAAGAAGGTATCATTCCAGCACTTGAATCTTCTCATGCACTAGCGGGCGCTTTTAAAGATGCACCGAACTTACCTAAAAACTCGAAGATCGTTATCAATCTTTCTGGTCGAGGCGACAAAGACATCTTTAACGTGGCAAAAGCGGTGCAAGACGAAACCTTCCCGCAGTTTTTAACCGATTACCTTGCTTCTTATCCAACTAACCACGCTGACCACAAGGAGCAAAACGCATGAGCCAATTAGCAACCTTTATTGAAGAAAAGCGCCAACAAAAACCTATTTTGTCGATGACGCATGTGGTTTACGGCTACCCTAGTGTTGAAGAAAGCTTGAGCTGGATGGAAAGATTAATGCAGGAAGGCGTCGATTTTATCGAAGTACAATTTCCTTTTTCCGATCCTGTCGCCGACGGCCCAAGTATAGTTGCTGCTTGTCATAAAGCATTAGAGCAAAAGCTGGACGTGGAAACCTGTTTATCTCAGTTAGGCAAAATAGCTAAAAACTTTCCTGACAGCCGCATTGTGTTGATGAGCTACTTAAATCCAATGTATCGCTTTGGTTTAGACAAGCTCGCTAAACGTGCGGCAGAAGAGAATATCCTAGGTTTAATCCTGCCGGATCTACCGATTGAACAAGCAGCGACCTATCAAGCAGCTTGTAAGGCTAATAACATCGATCCAGTTTGGTTGGTGACTCCAGTGACGCCACCAGATCGTTTAGTGATGCTGGCAGGCCAAGCAAGCGGTTTTTTATATTGTGTCGCTCGTTCTGGTGTTACGGGTCATTCTGTCCATGAAAACAAAAGCCATGAAGGCAAAGCCAAGCAGACATCACTTGATGACTACTTGTCAAAAATCAAACAACACGCCAGCGCACCAATGGGCGTCGGTTTTGGTTTACGCGAACGCGCTCAAATAGAGCAACTGATCGGCAAAGCTGACATCGCAATCCTTGGTTCAGCATTATTGGATGCATATAACAAAGGCGGTCAAGAGGCAGGCATTAAGTTAATAAAAGACTTGTTCCACTAAAAACTAATCTATAAATAGCACTTGAAAAGATCAAACCGTGAACATGTGATCCATATACATTTTATATATGGATCATATCTCATGGGTATTATTAAAATCTCCGACGAACTTCACGATGACATCCGCAAAAGCTGTCATGTCGCGCTCTATCAATGCACAAGCCGAATTCTGGATAAAAATGGGACGCTTAGCCGAGCTTAATCCCAGCCTCACCTTTTCTGAATTGATCGCCAATGAACTAGCGAATGCCAATTCTGAAACACCATTGAAAGCCGTCAAGTAACATGCAAGTACACATCAAAACCCCAGCTGAAATCGACTTCATGCGCGAGTCTGGCAAGTTGTTATCAAGCGTATTTCTCATGCTCGATGACTTTGTCAAAGAAGGTATTTCGACCCTAGAAATCAACATCCAAGTTGAACACTTCATTCGCGAAACACTACACGCCAGACCTGCAAACCTAGCACAATACGGCTATGATTTTTTGCTTAACTCGTCAGTAAATGAAGTGGTTTGTCACGGTGTTCCAAGTGACAGCCAGAAGTTAAAAGCAAATGCACGAAGAGCCGCAAGTACTACATTACGGTAAAGCAGGAACAGGGATGACATTGGAGGAAGGGATGACCTTCACCATTGAGCCAATGATCAACCAAGGCAAGGCCAAAACCAAGACTAAAAAAGACGGCTGGACCGTAATAACCGCTGATAAAAAAACTGTCCGCTCAATGGGAACACACCATCCTAGTGACATCGACAGGTTATGAAGTACTAACCATAAGAAATGAAGAACTAACCTGACAAAAAAGGCCCAGTCAAATAAATAAACTGAGCCTTTCTTTCGGATTACAACATTCAAAACATCATTTAATTGACCATAAGAAAACTACTCGTACAGAGCATTCAATGGTAAGGAATAACGTTTAACTGTCTTTGGCTTTTCACACGTGGGCGTCATGGCACTTTCATCAAGCAAAATCCATTCTTTGCTATGAGCTCGATCTAGCTCTTTAGCTTTGCTTAAATCAAAGCATTCAATTGAATTATCTTTAGCTGTCATCACATAACGATTAGGCTTCTCACTCATCCACAACCAAGCATTTCTATCTTGTTCTTGAGTACTACTCAGATAACTAAAATGGATTAAAGGAACTGGAGAAAAAAGCAAAAACTGCTCTTTAAAACGAGTCACACCAAGCTCGCCATCAGGGCCAATATCTTGCGCTGCTTCAGCCATTATTCCCTTTGCTGGAGTTCTTTCGGGGTTAAACAACATATAGCCAGCCGTACTATATAACACCCAAGTGATCGCAAAAGCGGCCCAATAGATGTTTAGATCGACCTTATTACGCTTCCATAACAAGATAGCAAACCAACCCAAAGACATGACCAAAAACAAAATACCAAATGGTAAAGTATGCTCACCAATTTCTTTGGTAATAGCGTGAGATTTAGTAAAACAAAGTACTGCAGCAGTAAAAAACAACAAACCAAAAGCAACAAAGCCCACCTGCAATACTCGCCTAAACCAAACCGTCAAGCCGATATTAGTAAAATGAGCCCCCATAATTAGAGCCAGCATAGGCAAAGCCGGTAAGATATATAGGCCTCGTTTTCCAGGGCTAATGCTAAAAAATAACACCAGCAGTGCAACCCAAACCAAGACACTAAACATCACCGGAGAGACTTTAACATCGCGCCAAAAGGCTTTCGTAAACAAAAAACTATAAAGAGGAAACCACAAAACAGGAATCACGCTGACCAAAAAATAATACCAAGGGTTAATATGCCCCCAAGAATCCGCGTAGCGCTCACCCGTTTGCTTAAATAAGATATTGTCACGATAAGCCATAAAGTCAGGATTATTACTGTGCTCAGCAATATACAACATAGGTAGTAACCAAGCAGCAAGGACCAATAACATGGCCAACGGCCCTAACCACAAAGTCCAGTTTACTTGCGTTTTTTCGAATCGATACTTGCCACTAAAATGCAAAAACAGTACAGGCAACAAGAACAGCAGTGGTAGAAAACCAACCCCTTTCGTAATAATACCCAATCCCATAAAAGCCCAGCTGGCGACATACCATTTAAAGCTGGCTTGGTAGAAAAAATGACGTAACAGCCCATACATGGCAATCGTGATCCAACAGGCGACTGTGGCATCAATCTGAGCAGATTTTGATTGAATAATAAATTGCGGTGCAATAAGCAACATTAAGCAGGCATTACGTGCTGTTTTGACATTCCAAAGTTTTGCAGCAATATCAAATGTACAAAACAAAGCAACCAAACTCGCCACAGCATTAGGAATTAAAAAAGTCGCTTTCAAACTTCCTGTCAGCCAATATAAAGACGCCAGCAACCACATAAAAACAGGTGGCTTATCTGGGTATAATTCACCGCCACGCATAGGGAAAAACCAGTTTCCAGAATTCACCATTTCTCTGGCCACCTCAACGAAACGAGGCTCATCGGCAGGCCAAGGATCACGAAGTCCAATACCCGCTAAAATAACTACAGCAGCCACTAAAAAAATCAGCCAGAAGGTACGCTTATAATCCATACTATCTATCGGTGTTGTAGACATCATGCGTTATTTTCCAAATTAAGTTTTGAGAGTTTATGCTTCAAATGATCTCGATAAATGAGAGCAGTCAAAACAAAGCTTAAAAGAGACAATCCAATACTAAGGTAAATCATCGCGTGATTAGCAGAACCAATACCGCCACCAATCAAAGCAAACACAAGCGTTTGTGGAAAATACCCCAACACACTAGCGCACAAAAATGCAGGCAAAGGCACACCAACACTGCCAGATAACAAGTTGGTCACTAAATTACTGCCAACAGGTAGCAGCCTTAGAGTAAGAATTTTCATGAAAGGAGCACGGCTGGCAAACTGATTAAACTTATGCATACGAACTGGAAAATGATGTGCAAGAGTATGAGCAAATACCATTCTAGCAGCCATATAATTTGCCAACGCGGCTAATGAACAAATAGCAATCGCCACGGCAACGCCTACAACAGCGCCATACAAATAACCAAATATAAAAGATATCGCTTGGCGTGGACCACCAATGCCAACAAAAATCAGTGCCGCTAAAGCAATGGAAAAATGCCCTATCCAGCCATATTGTAACAAATAGCCAGTCAACCAATTTTTATCCGATAGATGGGCTAAAACAGGGTTAAGCACGCCCGAAATAAGTAACACAACGAATATAACAAGCAGCAGCCATTTAACCCATTTCATGAATTAATCCTGACTCGAATAGATCTTAGCAATAACAGGATGCTTCGCGCGTTTGTTCAACCAGATCACCCCAACAATATCGATAATCCCAACCCAGGCACGGTTCCAAGCGTTATAGTTAGAAACACCTGCGTTTCGATCTCTGTGGTTTACTTGGCAAACTACAATTTCGCCATCGATACGTTTAATTAAAGCTGGTAAGAAACGATGCATATGATCAAAATACGGAAGAGCTAAAAAAGTATTTTTCGGAAATAATTTCAAACCACAACCAGAATCAGGCACGCCATCATTGAGTAATTTTTGACGAATATTATTAGCAACTCGGGATTGAAAACGCACCCAAGCTGTATCAAGACGTTTTTTACGATAACCTGCTACGCAAAAATGCTCGCTGCTTAATAAAGATGCTTGTTGAATTAATTTAGCATAATCATTCGGATCATTCTGACCATCAGCGTCTGAGGTGATAATCCACCCGCCTTTAGCATGGCGAACAGCGGATAAGACAGCCGTACTTTGACCACAACTGTTAGCGTGATAAATCACTTGTAGATTGCAACCAATTTCTTTGGCGGTATCAATCGCGACCTGAGCAGTACCGTCATCACTTCCATCATCAGTAAGTACCACTTCAAATGCGTACTCAGGAGAAAGGCTTTTATGTATTTCTTTAATTAATAACCCTATATTCCCCTGCTCATTTTTTGCAGGTAATACAACGGATAAAAAAGGTACCATACCAACCCCAAGTTTTATGTAAAAAATAGAAAGATAAGCACACAATTTTATTCATAAAAACGTATAAAAAAGGTGAAAAAAAACAATCCCACTCCTTAGGAATTCACGATCTAAGTATTTACCTTACTTGTTACACTTTTGTTATAACTAGGTCTTATTTGCTACAAAATGCTCCACCATAAAATCGATAAATACGCGCATTTTATTAGGCATAAAGCGCATAGCAGGAAACTGCATATGAATACCGCCTTGAAAATCACTGTTTAATTGCCAGTCTCCCAATACCTGTACCACCTCCCCTTTATCGAGAGATTCTCGAACAACAAAATCAGGAAATTTGCCAATACCAAAGCCTTGCTTAACGCCTTTCAAACGCATCTCAGAATGGTTATTGATGTAACGCCCATCAACTTTAATATCTAGCTTTTGCTCACCTTGGCTAAATGACCAAAGGTTATCACCGTCAAAAAAGCCCAGCGGCAAACAATCATGCTCTAATAAATCATCAGGTAATATCGGCAAGCCACGTTCTGCCAAATAAGCTGGACTGGCACAAAGAATAGAGCGAACACTTCCTATGGTTTTACACACCAAATGCTCATACGGCTGATCCGCCACATGGAATACTAAATCCACATTTTGATAAGCAGGATCTATACGCAAATCAGTTACTTGAACTTGCAACGAAATCCCTGGATACAAAGCCATAAACTCTAACAAATACGGCTCCAGCACCTGCTTAGCAAAGGCTTTAGGAGCGGCTATTCGTAAACGTCCTGTTGCTTCTGTGGCGTTATTTTCAGATGCGATGACGGCTTCTTTTGCGCTGTCTAACATTTGTCGACATTGCTCATAAACCGCCATACCAACCAAGGTTGTGGTTTGGCGTCGAGTAGTACGTTCTATCAATACCGCCGATAAAGCCGTTTCCATACGTAATACTTGCCGACTAACACCTGAAGGCGTCACGCCAAGCTTCAGCGCTGCCTTCGTAAAACTACCAGTTTCAACCACCGCAACAAACGCAGCCATGTCAGGTAACAATGCAATGAGCTTATTTATGTCCATGAGTCACAAGTCTTTTGATTAATCTGCCAATTATTATTTATCCAAACACAAGTTAACATGTTTTTCTTTATAAAGGTCACGAGATCATCATGCTAATGTCTAACATCCAATTCCCATTTCGACGAATTCAACTACCTCTCCCAGAAATAGCATTACTGCTAACTGCTTTTTTCTGGGGAACCAGCTATGGCATTACTAAAGAAGCGCTACTCTATACGGGCGTACTTGCCTTTATCGTGATCCGCTTTGGCTTAACATCTATTTTGCTCGCCCCTATTTTTATCAAAGAGCAGCGCATGGGATTAGCAAAAGACTGGAAATTTGCCGTTCCAACAGGGGGCATTTTACTGTGTATTTTCCTTGCAGAAATCTATGGCATATTCCATACCACAGCATCTAAAGCCGCTTTTTTAATCAGCTTATGTGTGCTAATCACTCCATTTATAGAAGCCATTACAGACCGTAAATTGCCTAGCACACAAATCATTTTATTTGCTTTACTGTCGTTATTCGGTGTTTTTCTACTGACAATACAAAGCAGCGGCCAGCAAACAGTTGACGCATTGTCCTTTGAATTTTTGTCTTTAGACCTTCTATCTTTAGACATGAATAAAGGAGACTACTCAATCTTGTTAGCCGCTTTTTTGCGAGCCTGCATGATTGTGACAACAAAAAGCTTACTGAAAGGAAAAACGCTATCAGCCCTAAGCACCACGAGCATTCAAGCCAACGTAGTTACCCTTGGTGCATTATTCATTTTTATTACAAGCGATAATCCAATTGAGCAATTATTCCCAACAGATCTTTCTTTTTGGATATCAGCTTTTTACCTCGCTATTTTCTGCACCATTTTTGCCTTATTTGCACAGAACTTCGGCGTTAAACACACTACACCATCACGGGTTTCCTTGCTCACTGGCTCAGAACCTGCCTTCGGGGCGATTTTTGCTTACTACTGGTTAGGAGAATCACTCAATACAATACAAATGATAGGCGGTGCCTGCATTTTATTGGCAACCATAATGGCGACTTTAAGAAAATGAAGTGCTTTTTTCAGAGTAAAAAAAGGGTAAGTTCCAAAAAACTTACCCTTTCTTAAAATCGTCTGATCACAAATTAAGTAAATGAATGCCTATCCAAATACGCCAAAATGATCGCGACACTATCGGCAATAGATACAGCTCCAGTGTTAATCACTATGTCCGCGGACTCTGGTGCTTCGTAAGGAGAATCAATGCCAGTAAAGCCCGTTATTTCTCCATTCCTTGCTTTTCGATACATCCCTTTAGGATCACGTTTTTCACAGACACTTAACAGTGTATCAAGGTACACTTCAACAACGTGGTCATGACCAATCAAGTCTTTAATCGACGCTCGATCCATTTGAAAAGGCGAAATAAATGCCGCCAGTACAATTAACCCAGCATCAACGAATAATTTAGCCACTTCTCCAACACGACGAATATTCTCCGTGCGATCGGCTTCAGAAAAACCCAAATCCTGATTCAAACCATGACGAAGATTGTCACCATCCAATAAATAACTGTGCTTGCCACGTTCAAACAAAGCCGCCTCTAACGCATTGGCTAAAGTCGATTTACCCGCACCGCTTAAACCTGTAAACCAGATAACACAAGGAGATTGTGCTTTTTGAGCCGCCCTATCACCTTGTATAATTATTGTCTCTTGCCACACCACAGCACTCGTTGTCATCGTGCTACCTAACGTTCAGACAAAGAAAACGGCAAAGATTGCAAAAACGGCGACAAAATGTACTCCAGTACACTGCGCTGACCTGTGACAATCCCTGTGGTAACTAAAACACCAGGCGATAACTTGTAGCGATTAGATCCTTTAATAAAAAAGTCCTGATCGAGAATCAACCGCACAACGTAATACACATCACCCTCTTCCGTGGTAATAGTATCTGGACTGATTGACGCAACCGTGCCCATCAAACGTCCATAATAGCTCGCTTCGCCAGAAGCCAACTGAATAAACGCTTCTTGACCTTGTTGAATATGACCAACATCTTGCGGCGGCAATTTAGCCTCAACCACCAAACCATCTTTACCCGGCACCATATCGATTACCGTGCCGCCCGGTGCAACCACACCACCTTCGGTCACCACATAACGATTTTTAATAATGCCATCCATCGGCGCACGCAATACGGTTCTTTCTAAGCTGTCTTTAAATTTCTTAAGACGTTGAGTCCCTTCATCTAACTGAGAACGCGCATCAGACAAAGACGCGTTCACTTCTTCATTGTATTTGTCCTGAATGGACTTTAAATTGCTTTGAGCTTGCGCAAAAGACGCTTTAGATTTTGCCAAGCTTGCTTTGCCTTCTGCAATATCGCTCTCGAGTTTATTAAGCTCTTTCAAGCTGTTTATATGGTCATAACGATTACTCAGAGCGTTACTCAATAGCTCCTTCTCTATTGCATTTTGCTCCTTCACCAGCTTCAACCGCTCTTCACTAAATTGAATACGCGTCGCTATCTCTTTAATCGCTTGCTGACGCACATTCATCTCTTCTTGCTGCGCCTGCAAAGCACTATTCAATTGACTCCGACGAGCATAAAATAAGGCTTCACTGCGTTTTACCGATTGTGGATTCGCCTGAGCAAACGCTTCATCAAACACTAATTTAACCGTACCCTGCACTTCTGCTTGCAAGCGAACTTTATCCGCCGTTAATGAATTAACTCGTGACAACATTTCACCATAAGAAGAACCACTGTTCGTCGTTTCCAACTCCACCAAGGCTTCACCTTTCACCACATGTTGGCCTTCCTGAACCAAGATTTTGCGAACAATACCACCTTCTAAATGCTGGATCGTTTGTACTTTATTCACCGGCTCAACCGAGCCGTTCGCCATACTTACCACATCTAGCGGACTCACGGCAGCCCAAACAAAAAAACCAATAAAACCAGCAATTAAAATAATTAATAAACTGCGTTGAGTTTTACTCACTTGCTCTAAAGATTCATACGCTTGCTTGTTTTCTTGGCTCATGCAAACAACTCCTTCTCAACGACCGGAGTAGGACTAGGGCGAACTGCCGCCACTTGCATAACATGGCTTTCATCCAAATTAATAAATTTAGCACCCGCTTTTAACGGCTGCATAAACTGCGAAATAATAATCAAGGTACGCTTCTCTTTTGCCAACTCGGCCAAGACTTTTTGCATCATGGTAATGCCCGCTTTATCCAAACCTTCTAATGGCTCATCAATCACCACCAACTGGCCCTGAGAAAGCAACGCACGAGCAAAAGCAATACGACGACGAATCCCCAGCGCCAAATTTCGGCCACGCATTTGGATTTCCATGTCCAAACCATCAGGATGGTGATCTAACCATTCTCCCAAGCCGACTTTACGAATCATCTCAGCAATTTTCACATCTTCCAGCGACGCATTCATTAACGTCATATTATCTCGCAAGGTTCCAGGCAACAGATCTGGATCCTGTGGCAAATAAACCAACTGCTCTCGCCACCAATGGGCATTCACTTGGCGCAGCTCCACACCATCAATAGCAATACTGCCGCGCAAGGGTTGAACCAAACCAGTCAACATACGTGCTAAGGTGGTTTTTCCCTTACCGTTACTGCCTGTCACCGTTAGGGTTTCACCTGCCTCTAGCTCAAAGTTCAAATTTTCGTATACCATCAAAGGCGAATTCGGATAAGCAAACATCGCCTGCTTAACACTCACTTTACCTTTGAAATTTGGCAGTTTAGTACCTTTTTGTGTTTCTTCCGGCAAGGCAATAAATTCATTTACGCTATCAAAATCACGCACCGCATTTAGCCACATCGGCATTTGCTGAATCGGCTGACTAATCAACATAATCAAACGCGCCGATAAAATATTCGCACCAATCAACACACCAAAGTTCAACTCCCCGTGAACCGACAAGGCCGCCCCCACAGAGATCACAAACACCGACATAAAAACCGTCGCATTGCGCACCTGACTTTGCATTTTTTCTTGTTGCAGCTGTAGATTATGTCGCGACAAGCGACTCTCGCCACTGCCGTCTGCCACACGCTCTGCCAACCAGTCTTGTGCATTATTAATACGCACCGCTTCCGTCAGCTCGGCATTTTTTAACAACACATTGTATTTACCCTGATTAGCTTGATGATCCGAGGTAATAGATTTCATGCGATGTGCACTCACGCCCAACATCACCAACAACACCACCACAACCAACAACACACACAAAGCCAACTGCCAAGCCAAAGCAAACAACACCGCCAGCAACAACAAAGCAAAAGGCATGTCCAACAAGGCCAATACTGGCTGCGGGCTAACCGCCTGACCGATTCGCTCCAACCAGGTTGTCGTGCCGCCGTCTGCTGCCGAATTAAGATGCGACTGCAACGCGCCACTGCGCGCATTCAGCAAGGTATGACTGACCTTTTCAGATAACTTACGCGATTCTACCGCACACAAAGAAGACGCAATTTTAAACCGCGCACGACGCAGAAACATTTCCACGCAGATACCCACCAACGCCCCCGTGGTCAAGGTGTACAACGTACTGTCCACACCATGAGACAAATATCGGCCATAAACCAACATCACAAACACCGTCGAAGTTAAGCCCAAAATATGGATTACCAAACTGCTCAGCACCATATAAAGATTCAAATCTGACCGAGCCCACAAAGGGGCTAATAACGCACGCATACAAAAGCCTTTAAAAATTAAATAACCTGTAGGTCGGCCTTTAGGCCGTCAAAAGCCCGATAACACCAAACCAAAACCCTTGACGCGCTAAAGCACGACCTACAAGATCGACGAAATTAAATATATTGCTCAGACCCAACCAAAGGAAACAACTCCTCGTCTTCCACATCATCGGCGACGTTATTCGTCTCCAACATAGGCTCCGCAGCCGATGTTGACGTTTCACCGGTGCCTTTCTGCGTTAACGCTACAGCCTTGTCCGTTTGGCCAGTTAGTTCATACGCCTTAATCAAATTATCACGCCACTCTTTTTGCCATGGCAACGTTTCCAATGCCGATTCAACCAGCTTGATACCTTCTTCCATGTGGTTTTTCCTGAAATACACCAAGCCTGTCATATACTGGCAAGCCGCATGATTCGGGTTATGATGCAGCATTTTTTTGAAACAAGTTTCCGCCTCATCCAGCTCATCTTTATGAAAATGCGCCACACCAGACGTCAGAAAACCCGGCTCAGGCAAGGTCAACATCTCAATAGGGTCAAACTCAATCGGTGCGTTTGTACCCTTAATCAAAGGCGCTAACTTATCTTGGTAATTCACCCATTTTGCCTTGGACGTTTTATACAAAGGCTGACGCACCTGCCAGACGCTGGCAGTTTTTACCGAGCGCTCTAACTCATTAAATTTCAATACCTCGGGCTGCCATTCCACGCCAATGTAATCCAACATTTTGCGCGCCGAACCTTCCAAATCTTCCACCACATCTTCGTAGCGAATTTCTAAAATTTGGTTGGGAAATACCTGATTCCAGTGATGCATCATCAAATTATGATCCGCCAACTGCTCACCAATATTGGTCATGTCGTAGGCAAAGCCCATGCCGCCATGCTTGGCTTGGTAATCGGTAAAATAATTCGACAGGGCAATATCGCGAGGATCACGACGAACCGAAATGATACGAGCGTTAGGGAAAAGAAACTTGATCAAGCCCACATTTTCAAAATTATGCGGTAATTTATCAACAATATGCTTCGCCTCAGGCGCATAAGCTTGCAGCTCTTTAAGCACGTTATTAGCAACACCTTGGCAAACATAAGCATCCATGTCATCAATACAATCGGGAAACTCACGTCCAGAACCCACATGACGCTCCCAACGATTTAAGCCTTGTATCACGTTAGGAATCACCCCCAATTCACCGGCACCAAAAATATCACTGTGCCCAGCGATAATCTGTTCCACCAAGGTGGTGCCTGAACGCGGCATGCCTAAAACAAACACAGGCAAAGTCGACGCCACACCGCAGTCTGCCCTGTGTTCATACAAAGAAGCAGAAAACGCATAACGCATACGTGCACAACGGTTACGGTGATCTTTCGGGTCGTACTTCAAAAAACGCAAACTCGCGGCATTCGCCTGTTCGGCCATATCAAACGCTTTGTCGTAATCTTTGCGTTTTTCCCACGCGGCAGCGAGTTGAAATAACAAGCTGGAGCGCATAGAACCTTCCATGCTTGGCAACTTAGCGGCTTTTTCCAGCTTATCTAGTGTTTCCACATCGTCAGGAAAGCGTCGCGCATTGATTAAGGCGCTGTAACCCTTGGTTGGGTCCACCTCTTTGATTTTTTCAAACAACGCCACCGCGTCATCGATCTGACCTTGTTGCATCCGTTGCTGACCCAAGCCAGACAAAGCAGGCAAGAAATACGGCCGCTCGGCCAATACTTCACAAAATAACGCCTCCGCTTTATCAAACGCCTGTGCATCCGATTCCACCAAGGCCAAGGCATTCTTCGCTTGCAGTCGACACAGCTCGATCTTCTCGGCACTGTGTTCCGCACCCACCACCATGGCGTCGGCCAATGTCACAGCCTTTTCCGCCGCATGGCGCGCCTGAGAATCTAACGAATGCAAACAGGCACTGGACAAATTCACCCACAACGCACTGTTGTCTTTATCTTGCGCAATCGCACGACGAAGATAAGCAATCGCCGGCATGGTCAAGCCCTGTACCTGAGCCAATTCAGATAAAGCCAATAACAACGCCACGTTATCTGGAAAGGTTTTTAATACATCTTTTAAATAAGATTCTGCGATGCCATGCTGGTCATGCTCGGCCAACAAGGTCGCGTATTCTTTGCCCCAAAAAACCGTCTTTTCTTCGTCAAAACCATGCTGATCGTCTGCGGAATCTTTTGATGAGGTTAGCCATTGCTCCGCGGCGGCGTATTGTTCGCTGCTCACCCACCATTGTAATTGCAAACGATAAAGCCGCGTTTCATAGCCTTCGAACACAGTATCGGACAATTCATCTTGCTGAGCCTGCAAGCAAACAAACGCCTGCGCGATCAGTTCATCGATTGCTGCTTCTTTAAGCAAGGACAAAACCAATTGCAAACGGTTCAGGTGCACCGTCATACGCCCCGGCGACAAACGCACAGAACGCTCGAACAAAGCCAGCGCCTCTTCGGCGTCGCCTTGTGCCATGCAGCACCAAGCCAAACGCGCCAACGCCAAATCATGCTCTGGGGCATCCGCCACCAGATTTTCTAACAGCAAACGCGCCTTATCTACTTGATGACAAGCAATATACACAGCCGCCAAATCACACAACACATCCTGATCATAATGCGCGGTTTGCGCTTCTACCAAGGTCATGCTGTTCGCCAAGGCATCACGTTCGCCCAAATGAGCATAAGCCAAGCTCAGCAACACCCGTGCCGCCCTATCGTCAGCGTCTTTTTCTAACAACGCCAAACAAGCCGTTTTTAACAAATCAAAGGTTTGACGCTCGACACAGCGGCGCAATACGGAAATATCTTCTATCATAAAAAGGCTATACAATTTTGATTAACAAATACAAGGCCATGTCATACAACATAACCGCTCTGACTAAAGGACGGTAATGCTTAACACACTCCTCCACCCCGACACCATCGCACGAGCTTACCAATGGCTCTGCCAAACCCGAAAACACCACCCGCCCAATGCTGACATTTGGCATTTTCGCTTTCATTGGCGTAAAGAAATAACACAAATAAAACAACAAATTGTCGATAAAAAATATCTATTTTCAGCCCTACAATTGATAAATAAAGCCGACGGTTCACAAGTCGCTGTCTGGTCGAGTAGAGATGCGCTAGTGTTAAAAATGCTCACCCTCACTTTGCAAGATATCTTGCCCTGTCACAAACTCTGTACCCATTTCAAGGGCCACGGTGGTGCGAAGCAATCAGTCCAAACCACCCATGACCGGATCAACAGTGGTCAATACGGCTCTGTCATCCGTACCGATATCAAGGGCTATTATGCCAACATTCAAAAGCGGCCATTAATAGACCAACTTGCCCAGCACATTCATTGCCCCATCATCCTCAACCTAATGAACCAATACCTTCATTACAGTGTAGAAAATGGGGCTAACTTCCACACCCCAACTAAAGGTATTAGCCGTGGCTGCCCACTCAGTCCTTTGATGGCGGGATTTCAGTTATACGAAATAGACCGCTACTTCGGCAAACAAAAACGCCTGAGCTACACCCGTTACATGGATGATTTTTTAATACTATGCTCCACTCGTTGGCAATGCCGGCGAGCGGTTAAAGCACTCAATCAATTTTTTGATGCCTTTGGCTTCAAGCAACACCCAAATAAAACCCAAATAGGTAAAATAACTAAAGGGTTTGATTGGCTGGGCTATCAGTTTAATGAGGCAGGCATTCTCTATGCTTCATCTCGTACCCTGACCAATCATAGCAACACACTTCGCCGGCTTTATGAGCAAGCAAGGCGTTCTAAGCAACCACCTGATGCAATAGAACGCCGAGTGGCAAAGTACCGAATCCGCTGGCAGCGCTGGCTGCAAAGCGGATTGACAACGACGCTGCCAATAAAGATAAGCGACTATGACATCGGCTGCGAATTGGCGATTGACGTGGGTAAGGCGGTCTTATAATTTTCGGAAAAATTAGCACCTCGCTCCTGGTTCGGCACGCTGGCCCAGGCACTCCGACTAACCTCTGCTAAACGCACATTAGTAGCCGTCGACCCCACCCCTCGCTTCTCCAATCCACTCCTAGAAATTGCAACTACACGCGCGCGCGCTGACTGCCAGTAAACCCCGTACGAGTTCGCCCAAACATTGGTCACGTCGTTATTGTACTTGCCCTTGACGGCCCCATCGCTGCCAACCAATACGACCATATCGTCCCTGCCGATCGAACCCCACCCCCCCCACCGCGACCCTGTCGCCAGGGTGCTAGATCCCGTCGCAACACTATCAACGACCAAATAAATCGTGTACGACGTATTCGCATCAAATACTCTGCCGCTGTGATCACTTGACTCCCCTGATGTAAGATTGAACACCACCACAGTCGGGTCATACAGGACCTGAACATTATCCGTGTTTTCGTTTCCGGCTCGGTCCTCCGTGGCCCCCGCCGCGGTGGTAACAGCGTCTCCGTATTTAACAGTCGCCCCAGTGCCAAGCGTGATTGTGTATGAGGCCGCATAGCCATCATCCGTCGCGTCTACGGCCTTGACCGTTGCGCCTACGCCCCAAGTATGACTGTTTGTAAGCGCGAACTGACTAAGATCTGCCTCGGACGAAAATAGGTCGCCCACCTTAACCGCTTCACTAAAGGAGATTGTCACCGTATCGCCAGCATCTAACGTTCCTGTTCCAGCGCCGTTGGAAATATCTACAATAATTGGGTTTTCCTCCGCCGCTGTTGGGTCTGTTGTGTCTAGCGTGTAAGTCCATTCTTGCTCTTTACTGACGTTACCCGCGGTATCTCGCACTTGAGCTTTCACGGTATGAGTGCCGGACTCTAACTGTAACTCGCCTAAATTCACTGCTTTGCCATCTACAGCTCCGCTTGCATCGACCCAAAAAGAAGTCTCGTTTTGCAAAATCCACAATGACTCACCCTCAGCTAATGCATTGATTAAAGTGCCAGTCACTGTTTGAGATTCTTGGTTGGTAATCAGATCAGTCGTCGAACTGCCGGTATCCTTGCTAAAGGTCAAACTTTCCACCTTATTGGTGGGGGCTGTTGTGTCTAGCGTGTAAGACCATTCTTGTTCTTTACTGACGTTACCCGCGGTATCTCGCACTTGAGCTTTCACGGTATGAGTGCCGGACTCTAACGATAAATCGAGCAAAGTAACGGTTGTACCACTAACCGCCTGACTCACATCTACCCACCCATAAGAATCATTTTGCCAAATCCATAAAGTCTCATCGGCAGCTAAGGCCGCGCTTAATGTTCCGGTAACCGTTTGAGATGCCTCGTTGGTGATCAAGTCTGTATTCGAACTGCCGGTATCATTGCTAAATTTCAGACTCTCCACCTTATTAGTGGGGTCTGTTGTGTCTAGCGTG
>TARA_R110002033_G_scaffold30064_5_pt1 | contig 35805 bp, 33 predicted proteins | sample TARA_R110002033 | Tara Oceans TARA_R110002033 (sample SAMEA4397051) | marine metagenome | biome: Polar Biome; feature: [SRF] surface water layer (ENVO:00010504); material: water (ENVO:00002006), including particulate matter (ENVO:01000060) such as... | depth 5 m
CTAACAACTTTAGAAGCAACTTTACCTATAAGATATTTGCTTTCATAGCCGCTCATATTACAAAAACTTTGGTTGACCATCTGTATAATATCGTCATTATCAACCTCAACCAAACCTAAATTCATGTTAGCTATTATACTACCATATTTTTCTCGTTGGGCTTCTAAATTTTTTCTGTAATTCTTGCTTATTGTAATATCATGGTAAGCCCATAAGTGACCTTTATAGTCGCCATCATTATCAATAGGAATAAAATCTCTTGCCAATACCCTACCGTCTAGCATCTCTAACTCATCTGCTAATACAGGTTCTTTCTTCGCTAGAATTTCTTCAATTCTAGTTACAAACTTTTCGGGATTTTTAAAGAGCTTTTTATTCTCCTTTTCAGATTCTTCACAGTCAACTCCAATAAGATTTTTAGGAGTATTTTTAATATTGAAAATATTACAGAACATTTGGTTGGTCAATGCCACTTTACCATTCTCATCTTCTAAGAGCACCCCAGTTTGTAAATTAGAAATTAAAGCTGATAATCTATTTTCAGATGCCTTAAGTTTTCTATCAGCTTCTAATTGATGAGAAATATCTTCTATAATTGCTACTTGATAATCGGTTTTTCTATGGTCATCATGTATAGCGGACATCATAGTCTTGCCCATAATAGTAGTACCATCTTTTTTATTGAATCTCCATACTTCTGTAAACTTATCTAGTTTGCCAGCACACATTTCATCAATAGAATATATACCTCCCTTAACTTTTTCAGGTTGAGATATGGACTTGAAAGAGACATTTTTAAGTTCCTTCTCATTATATCCCAACATTTCTAGAAACGTATTATTAGTCTTTAGAATTTCGCCATCAACAGAAAGAACAATACCAAGAGGAGAGTTTTCTACAATGATATCTAATTGAGCCTTTTGCTCTGCAACAAGTCTTTTTACTTCAGTTTCTTGTGAAATATCTCTAATAATACCTTGTGCGGCAATAGGTCTTTGGTTTTTATCATAAACAAGACTAGCATTTATTTGAATCCATTTTTCAACGCCATTTTGAAGAATAATCTTTGCTCGATAATTCTTTAAACTACCAACCTCCATCATAGAGCTCATAGATTCTTGGGTATACGCTAAAAAATCTGGATGTACAAATTCAGAAAGGTTTACTACTTTTTCTAAATGGTCAAAACCCAAAAAATCTTTGGCCGACCTGTTCATGTTAATTACATTGAACTGAAGATCCATAACAACATAAGGATCTATAATATTTATAAAAATACCATCAAGCTCTGAGGTTTTTTCACTCAGTAAATTCTCAAGCTTTTGATTAGACTCTCTTAAATGGTGAGTAACATCATAAAGTTCTTTAGATTTATCCTCTAAAATCCTCTCAGCCTGTTTACGTGCTTTTTTTTGCCTTTCAAGGGCTTTTTTTAAGAGAACAACTTCTTTATTATCCATTTTGTACTACATCAAATTTCACTTCCGTACCATCTTCCTTAAGAAGTTCATAGCTTATATCTGCCTTACCGTTAAAATGTTCAAATGCTTTCTCAATTAACCCATGGGCCAATCTATACAAACCTCTAGATGAGGAATATATCATTGAAATTGAATTATCTGTTTTTTCAAGAATTTTAAATGTAGGTAACTCAGCTTCTGGATATAGCTTTTTTACGTGTACATGTATATGGTCTTCGATAGAATATAGTAAGCCTATTGGTGATTTGTAATTTTGAATAACTTCTGGATGGGCGTTCTTTAAACTTGTAAACAAGTAAAGACCAAAAGCATAAATTAAATCTCCGGCAGGTAAATCTACCTCTTTACTTAATTGGGTAATCAACGCTACCATTTCATTGAACTCATAGGTGGCAACAGAAGTATAGATACCCTCAGATGGTAGATTGGATTTTTCAATAATATTATCAACAGTCTCTAAACCAAATTCTGATTCGACCATTTCTAAAAACTCTGTAAACACTATACCTTTCATTCGAAAATATTTGATTTATTCTCAAACGTAGGAAATTTAATACAGATATACTTGAAAATGTTGTGAAATGAGCTTTTTTGTTAGCCTTTAACCAATTGATTAACATTCCAGTACTCTAAAACAGCATTTAGCTTATACTCATAATCCTCATATTTTAAAGGCTTAATTACATAACCTGCTATACCAGCTTGGTAACATTTTAATAGATCTGCTCTATTTTCAGATGTGGTTAAAATGACTGTTGGTAAATACTGAAGTATTTCATCTTCCTTTAAAATAGCAAGAAATTCTATACCATTCATTCTTGGCATATTTAAGTCTAATAGAATAATATCTGGTAATTTTTCACCTGACCTTAAATAGATTAATGCTTCTTCACCATTTTTTGCTTCTATAATCGAATGCTTTAAATTAAGTTTAGAAACTGTACGTTTCAACTTCATTACTTCGATTAAATCGTCTTCTATTAATAAGATATCCATTGCTAATTTGTTTGATAGGGCAAATGTCTAAGATTAATAACGGTTAAAATGTCAGCTATAGGCGAATGGCAATTTACTGTCGGTGAATGGTAATTCTATGCCGATGAGTATTTTTTAAAAGTTATTAAAATGTTCTTTCAGGGTTAAAAGCGGTAAGATCCATTGAAGGTTTAGTTTCAGATAATAACTCTGCAACAAACATGCCAGTAGCAGGTCCTAAACTCCACCCCATCATAGCATGTCCTGTGGCTATGGTAAGGTTTGTAAACTTTGAAGATTTACCTATATACGGCAAACCGTCTGGCGATACTGGTCGTAAACCTGTCTTAACGGCCTTTATCTCTGTATCGTTTATTTCTAAATCCGGATAAAAAGAATGCGCACCACTGGCTATAGCATGTACCCTTTCTTTTCTAACCACATCATTGTTACCTGAAAACTCCATAGTACCTGCAAATCTTGTAAATCCATTCATAGGCGTTACCGCCATTTTAGATTCCATTAATATTGCCGGTATTGAAATACCCGTTTCGCGAGCTACATTTATACTATAGCCTTTACCCCCTTGCAATGATAGTTTTAAATTCAGTTTTTTAGCAAGATTACCACTCCAAGACCCAGCTGCTAAAACTACTTCATCTGGTCTATAGTCGTCTTTATTTGTAATTATCTCCTTAATTATTGTGCCTGAAGTTTTAATATCTAGTACTTCTTCATTTGTCTTAATAACAACACCTTCCTGTTTTAAATAAGTTAACAGCTTTGGCATTATTTCTGTTGGTGTAGTATGTCCATCACATTCATAATGTATAGCACCTTCTGCTTCTATATTTACATTAGGTTCTAATTTATGTAGTTCAGACTTATTTAAATCAGAGACCTCAAGACCTTCAAAATCCACCCTTTCTGCAACTTTCTTTTCATGTAAATAACTTGCTTCTGTCTTATACAACATTAATAAGCCCTTGCGTTCTAATTGAAAATCTCCTAAATCGCCTGAGTTTTTGATATCAGTAAATAATTGTCTACTTATAAGATTTATATCCTTTATCAGTGGAATAGCTTTTTCCACTTTGGCTAAGGTTGAAGATTTATGAAAATACCATGACCATTTAAGAAAATCTGTATCAAGCCTGGGTTTCATATAAAACGGACTCGCAGAATTAAACATCATTTTAATTCCTTTGGCAATCATACCTGGCGATGCTAAAGGAATTATATGACTTGGTGTTATATAGCCAGCATTTACAAATGATGCGCCAGAGGTGATGTCTCCTTTATCAATTATAGTAACTTGAAATCCTTCTTTCAATAAATAATACGCAGTGCTTAAACCTACAATACCAGCACCAATAACAACTACATTCTTCATTTTAAATCATTGCTAAATTTATATTACTTGGAATCCATGTGCATACGGATCATCATCATCTATAGTAATAGTATTGTGGCCGTATATTTTCGCCCAACCTTTAATACTGGGTATAATGGCTGGTTTGCCTGCCAATTCTGTTTCTTCCTCGACACATCCTAAAAATTGAGACCCTATATAACTTTCATGAATAAAATCTTCGGCGACAGTCAATTTGCCTTTTGCATGCCACTGCGCCATTCTAGCAGAAGTACCTGTACCACAAGGTGAACGATCAATTGCTTTATCGCCATAAAAAACAGCATTTCTTGCGGTAGCAGTGTTAGACATGGTATTTCCTGTCCATAACATATGACTCACATTTCTTATGGTAGTATCCTCTGGATGAATAAATAAATTAGAATACTTGATATTAATTTCTGCCCTTAATTCTTGACTAAACTGTATTAATTCGTTGGCGGAATAGTCCTGTATTCCACTAAAGTTTTTTTGTGGATCTATAATGGCATAAAAATTACCACCGTAGGATACATCAAAAATCAGTTCACCCAAATGGGAAGATTCAATGGTCAAATCTGTTGCTGCCAAGTAAGACTTTACATTGATCAATTTAACCCAATCTACTTTCTTTCCTGTTTGCCGATAAGTAACAAGTACTAAACCTGCAGGGGTTTCCATACGAACCTGTCCTGGTACTTTTGGCACAATCAATCCTTCTTCTATACCAATTGTTATTGCTCCTATTGTTCCGTGCCCACACATTGGTAAACAACCACTTGTTTCAATAAATAGTATTCCAAAATCATTGTCAGGATCACTTGGCGCATAGAATATACTACCGCTCATCATATCATGTCCACGAGGCTCAAACATTAATCCTTTACGGATCCAATCATATTCCTTTAGAAAATGCTGGCGTTTTTCACTCATTGTATTCCCAAATAAATTAGGACCACCGTGCTTAATTACCCTTACTGGATTTCCGCAGGTGTGCGCATCAATACAAACAAAAGTGCTACTTGCCATTTAGAAACATTAATTACCGTTGTTCAACTTAATTTTTTTAGTTCTTGCTATAAACGCCTTCTATTAGACGTGTTATTTTAAGTGGATTTTCATTTTGTAATGCCTGTGGCAATAATTTATTAGGCCAGTCTTGAAAAGAAACCGGACGTACCCACCTTTTGATTGCCGATGTACCCACAGAAGTAAAACGAGCATCAGTAGAAGCAGGAAATGGACCTCCATGAACCATAGAAGAACAAACCTCTACACCTGTAGGCACGCCATTAAACAATAAACGCCCTACCCTACTTTGTAGCGCATCTACAACATTTGTATGCTTTTCCAAATCATCTTCTGATCCTAAAATAGTACCAGTTAATTGACCTTCCAGATGATTAAGGATATTTTCGAGTTCAGTAACATTCTCACAAGTAACAACTACTGAAAACGGTCCAAAGACTTCTTTATGTAATTTGGTGTTTGCTAAAAAATCTGCACCGCTAACTTTTAAAATAGATGGTTGTGCCGTATTTTCATTTGTATCCTTTTCATAATTTGCAGTAACAGTTACTCCATTTTGACCAGACAATTCTTTTTTACCTTCTTGATATTTGGCATGTATATTTGGGTGGAGCATACATGTAGGCTCTAATTTTAATATTTCCTCGGATAATTTATTTATGAATCCGTCTAACTTTTCTCCTTTTATTCCTAGAACCAAACCTGGGTTGGTACAAAACTGACCCGCTCCCATAGTAATTGAAGAAGCGTATTTGGTAGCCCATGCATCACTATCATTTTCTAACGCCGAGGGCAGGATAACAACCGGGTTAATACTACCCATTTCTGCAAATACAGGTATAGGTTCATCACGTTCATTGGCTAATTTGTACAGTGCCGTACCACCATTAATACTACCGGTAAAACCTACAGCTTTTACTTTAGAATGTTTAACCAATTGCTGCCCTACTTCTATTCCACTACTATTTAAATTAGAGAACACACCATTTGGCATACCGGTTTTTTCTGCCGCCTTTATTATTGCCGATGATACCAATTCACCAGTACCTGCATGCATTGGATGACTTTTTACAATAACCGGACAACCTGCCGCTAGTGCACTAGCAGTATCTCCACCAGCAGTTGAAAACGCCAATGGAAAATTACTGGCTCCAAATACCACCACAGGACCTAATGGAAACAACATTTTACGTATATCTGATTTCGGCATTGGCTCTCTATTAGGCTGGGCTTTTTCAATAACAGCTTCTATCCAAGAACCTTCTTTTAAAACATTGGCAAAGGCACGTAATTGCCCCATGGTACGACCGCGTTCTCCTCTTGCTCTACCTTCTGGCAAACCAGACTCCTTACAATACGTATTAATCAATTCGTCGCCCAACGCTTCTATTTCTGTTGCTATTTCTTCTAGAAATTCTGCTTTTCGTAATCCAGAAATATGCTTATATACTTTGAAAGCGTTCGTTGCCAATTCAACAGCATCATCAATTTCATTAGAAGTTGCCTCATAAAAAGTCCACTCCGTATTTTTATTTTCTTTAGGGTTAAAGGTCTTAAAGGTTACTTTACCCTTTTTAGAAGATGTATTCCCTATTGAATTTGTACCACTTATCATTCTCTATATTTATCGTGTTACTCAAAAGTAAAGAAAGAACCTGTAATAAATTTAGCTTCTTTCTAGACAATTGCCTAAAGTTGAAAAAACACTCTATAGGTGTGTCATTTATATATAATTAATTCCTTTATAATCTGGCAATGTAGGTCGTGTAGCCATACCTTGTTTTATAACTGTAGCAACTCGTTTTCTCTCATCACCTATTAATGGTAGTCTTGGAGCTCTAACATATTCAGTACCTATGCCAGTAGCTACTTCTGCCATTTTAATATTCTGTACCAATTGTGGGCTAATATCTAATTCTAACAATGGCAAAAACCATCTGTAGATTTCTAAGGCTTCTTTAATTCTGCCAGCTTTTGCCAACTCAAAAACTGCGCAGGTTTCTGCAGGAAAAGCACAAACTAATCCGGCTACCCATCCATCAGCACCCATTAATGTACTTTCCAGACCTAACGTATCAACTCCTGTTAAAACATTTAAGCGATTGCCAAACCTTGTCTTAATTCGAGTAATGTTAGATATATCTCTAGTTGATTCTTTTACAGCCTGTATATTATCACATTCCATCAATTCTTCTAGCATATCTAGAGTCACCATTATACCATAATCTATAGGGTTATTATAAATCATAATTGGCAGCTTGGTACTTTTTGCCGTTTCTTTAAAATAAGTTACCGTTTCATAATCATTAGCTTTGTAACGCATGGGTGGTAGCATCATCAACCCTGTTGCGCCACATTCTTCTGCAACATGTGCGGCATGTATGGCACCCTTAGTAGTCTGTTCCGCAATATTGATAATAACAGGCACTTTGCCTTTTACCAACTTAACGGTCTCTTTCATTAAAACCTTTTTCTCATTAGAGGTAAGAGTACTTGCTTCTCCTAATGTGCCACCGAGAATAATTCCGCTTACACCTGCTTCTAATTGTGCATTAATATTAACCGCGAACATATCTAGATCTAATTCATCTTTAGCGGTAAATTTTGTGGTAACTGCTGGCATAACGCCTGTCCATGAAATACTCATTCTATCTTGTGTTTTGATGATACTCAAAATTACTAGTCGTATTATCTATTACGTGTTTTTATATTATCCATACCTGGTACTATATTATCATCTTACTTGTTTATTTATAAATTAATATGATAAATTAGATGCATATGAAAGTATATCCTTTTAAAATACCGAAACCTGTAGATGAGCATTTAATAGTTCAAATAGATAAGGAACCTATTTTTTATAATCGCCTACATCAGCATGAAGAAATACAAATAAGCCATATTATAAATGGAAATGGAAAACTACTAGTTGGTGATAGTGTACATCAATTTTCGGCAGGAGATACCTATGTTATTGGCAGTAACCTGCCACATATTTTCAAAAGTATACCTCAAGAAAAAGACGCGCATATGGTAACCGTTTTCTTTACGGCTAAATCTTTTGGTTCTGATTTTTTCATGCTTCCGTATTTTAAAGACCTAAAACAATTCTTCTTGAATGCTACAACTGGTTTTAAAGTAATTACTAATAAAGAAATTATAGCGCAACAATTAATAGAACTACAATCTCAAAATAGGTTGAAACGTTTTATATTATTTTTAGAATTGCTAGAAAACTTGTCGCAAATAAGCACAGAACCCTTGAGTAGCTTTATTTATTCAAAAACACTTAGTGTAAATGAAGGCGAACGATTACAGGAAATATTTGATTTTGTTTTGAAGAATTTTCAACAATCCATTTCATTGGACGAGATATCTAAAATGGCATTTATGACGCCTAACGCATTTTGTAAATTCTTTAAGCAACGAACTAACAAGACCTTCTTTCAATTTTTAATTGAGCTTAGAATTGAACATGCTTGTCAATTGCTCTCTTCTAAAAAGGAGTTGAATATAAATTTAGTTTCTGACATGTCTGGCTTCAATTCGATATCAAATTTTAATAAAAAATTTAAAAAGCTAAAAGGAATTACGCCAACCCAATATCAGCAGTCGCTTCTTCAGTGAAAAGTTGAACCATATATTTCGACTATTAATTTTAAATTGCATAATAGGTTTCTATATTTGCAGTCCAATATACTTCGTATTAGCCCACGTGGTGAAATTGGTAGACATGCTACCTTGAGGGGGTAGTGTTCGTAAGGACGTGCTAGTTCGAATCTAGTCGTGGGCACAAAAGGTTAGATTTACATCTAGCCTTTTTTTATTTTGATAATTTTAACTTTCTGGTAGTGATAAGCATTTCAATAAATTGTAGATTTGTTTAATCCTTTTTCAGAAAACATGAACAATGTAAAAAAGCAGTTTAGTATTAGAGATTTAGAAAACCTCTCTGGTATTAAGGCACACACCATTAGAATTTGGGAAAAAAGATATAATCTTTTATCGCCTGAGCGTACGGACACTAACATTAGAACTTATAGCCTCGCTAGTTTGCAAAAGTTACTTAATGTTACCTTGTTGTATAACAATGGTCACAAAATTTCAAAAATCGCTAAGATATCTGATAAAGATATTCCGTATGTAGTTCGTGAAATTGTAGCAAAACACAGTCATAAGAGTCAAGCTATAAATGCTTTTAAACTAGCAATGGTCAATTTTGATCAGACAATGTTTTTTAATACGTACAATGCTTTATTAAGTGAAAGTTCTTTTAGGGAAATTTTCAAAGAGACATTTGTTCCATTATTGAACGAATTAGGTCTTTTATGGCAAACAGATACTATTAGTCCTGCTCACGAGCATTTTATGAGTAGTCTTATAAAACAGAAAATTCTAATAAATACAGAAAAGCTTCAACATTTAGAGCCTACTAAAAAGGATAAGGTATTTGTAGCGTTTTTACCTGAAAATGAAATTCACGATATTGGTTTATTATATATCAATTATGAAATCATCCTTAAGGGATATAAATGTATTTACCTAGGTCCAACAATACCTATGGAAAATCTTGAAGATGTTCTAAAATATTTTGATGACATCTATTTCGTATCATATTTTACGGTTTTTCCAGAAAAAGATAGGGTTAACAAATACTTAGAAGACTTTAAAGCGGTGGTAGCCAACTACAACAACCCTAATATTTGGCTTTTAGGACGACAAACAAATTTTATTGATGAAGCTACAAAACCAAAATTTTGTAGAACATTTACTTCTATCGATAATTTGGTAAACAATTTATAATCTCACAGAAATACATGAAGAAGAATTGCATTGTAATAGGTTCTGGTTTCTCGTCATTATCAGCAGCATGTTACTTGGCAAAGGACGGCTGGGCTGTTTCTATTTTTGAAAAGAATGAATCTGTAGGTGGCCGTGCCTCTCAATTTATTAAAGATGGATTCACTTTTGACATGGGTCCAAGCTGGTATTGGATGCCAGATATTTTTGATAAGTTTTTTGCCGATTTCAATAAACAAACATCAGACTATTACCAACTTGATAAGCTGAGTCCCGCATACAAAATTTTCTTTTCAGATGATGTTATCACTATTGGTGATAGTATGGACAAAATTTGTGAAGAATTTGAAAGAATAGAACCAGGGAGTTCAAAAGCACTAAAAAAATTTATTGATAAGGCGCAAGAAAACTATGACATTGCCATCAACAAAGTTGTTTTAAGACCAGGGCTTTCTCCCTTAGAATTAGTAACTAAAGAAACAATTTTAAAAGTTGATCAGTTTTTTAAAACTATTAGCTCGCAAGTACGTAAGTCCTTTAAAAATCCGAAATTGGTATCAACATTAGAATTTCCAGTGTTATTTCTTGGCGCAAAACCTAGTAAAACTCCGTCGTTCTATAATTTTATGAACTTTGCCGATTTTGGTTTGGGCACTTGGCATCCTAAAGGTGGTATGTACGAGGTTATTAAAGCAATGGAAAGTCTGGCTAAAGAGCTAGGTGTAACCATACATACAAATTCACCAATAGAACGTATATTAGTAGATAATGGTAAGGCAATAGGTGTTTCTTTTAACGGTAAAATTCATACTTCAGATGTAGTTTTAAGTGGAGCCGATTATCAACACTCAGAAAGCTTACTAGAAGAAAAGCACCAACAATATAGCAAGGGTTATTGGGATAAAAAGGTATTTGCCCCTTCATCCCTTCTGTTTTATATTGGATTTGATACCAAGCTAAAAAATGTAGAACATCACAATTTATTTTTTGACACCGATTTTGAATTACATGCGCAAGAAATTTATGATGACCCTAAATGGCCTACAAATCCGTTATTCTATGCAAATTTTCCATCTATAACAGATGAAAGCATGGCGCCCAAAGGTTGTGAAACAGCATTTTTTCTAGTGCCTATTGCAACTGCTCTTGAAGATACAGAGGCATTAAGAAATCAATATTTTGATATAATTATTGACCGCTTTGAGAAAAGAACCGATCAAGACATTAGAAATAATATTATATTCAAGGAAACATTTTGTGTTAATGATTTTGTAGAAAGATATAACTCATATAAAGGAAATGCATATGGTATGGCTAATACACTAACCCAGACAGCATTTTTAAGACCCAATTTAAGAAGCAAAAAAGTAGTTGATTTATATTTTACAGGACAACTGACTGTACCTGGTCCAGGAGTGCCACCCGCACTAATATCTGGGAAATTAGTGTCAGAATTAATTATAAAAGATAATTAGTTTACCTATGAAAGATACTTTTGATCAAGTCTCGTACCAGTGCAGTAAAATTGTAACTAAAAGATATAGTACATCTTTTGCGTTAGCAACTAAAATGCTACATTCATCTATACGCGGTCATATTTATAATATTTATGGTTTTGTTCGCTTTGCGGATGAAATCGTAGATACATTTCATGATTATGATAAGGAAGTACTCTTTGATAAATTTGAGCAAGAACTAGAAGCATCTCTTCGTGATAAAATTAGTTTAAATCCAATTTTAAACTCATTTCAACACACCTATCATACATTCAACATCCCTAAGCATTTGGTTGATTCATTTATGAAAAGCATGCGAATGGATTTGGTAAAGAATATTTACCGTACCGATGCTGAATACAAAGAATACATATATGGTTCTGCAGATGTAGTTGGTTTAATGTGCCTGCAAGTATTTGTAAAAGGGGACATTGAAGCTTATGATAAGTTGAAGGAATCTGCAATGGCACTAGGCTCTGCATTTCAAAAAGTAAATTTCTTAAGAGATGTAAAAGCTGATTTTGAGGAATTGAACAGATCTTATTTTCCTAATACCAATTTAAAGGAGCTTGACGAAAATTCAAAAAAACGAATAGTTGATGAAATAAAATCCGATTTTAAAAAAGGGTACGAAGGCATTATCGGTTTACCAACCGAAGCCAAGTTTGGAGTTTATACAGCTTATAAGTACTATTATAAGTTATTAAAGAAACTGCAGAGCACACCATCTTTAGAAATTAAAAACGCACGAATTAGAGTACCTAATTATCAAAAATTTGGGTTACTAGCGCGTTCTTACGTTAAATTTAAAATGAACTTAGTATAATGGATATAGTTATTGGAATATTGATTTTTCTAGGAACTTTTTTGTTCATGGAATTCATGGCGTGGTTTACGCATAAATATGTAATGCATGGTTTTTTATGGAGTCTTCATAAAGACCACCACAAGAAGGACCACGACTCTTGGTTTGAAAGAAACGATTTGTTCTTCATCTTTTATGCGATTGTAAGCATGTCTTTATTTTATGCGGGTACTACAGGTTTTTGGTATGGTTACCCTTTAGGATTCGGAATTTTAGCCTACGGAATCGCTTATTTCCTAGTACATGATATCTTTATTCACCAACGTTTTAAATTGTTCAGAAATGCAAATAACTGGTATAGTAGAGGTGTTAGAAGAGCACATAAAATGCATCACAAGCACTTGGGTAAAGGAGATGGAGAATGTTTTGGAATGTTATTCGTACCGTTTAAATACTTTAAAAAATAACAACCTATTCGGTTTTGATTAAGTCGCTTACTCCGAAATTAATTCGTTTAATAGATTATTAATTTTCTCATTGTCCCAGTCTGCTATGGCATTTTGGTGAATTATTATTGAACCGTCTTTATCTATTAAATAAGATCCTGGCGGTTTTAGCAATGAGATTGGGCTTGGTTCTCCAATAATCTGATAGGTAACTGGGAAAGTATAGCCTTGCTCATTCATAAAAAGCTCTACAGGAGCTCTTTCTTCATTCGTAATTACATAGAACTTCATCTTATCTCCATACATATCAAAAAGGTACTGAACGTCTTTTAACTGTGCCTGAGAAGGCATATGCCATGAAGTCCAAAAAGTGATGAAGACTACTTTACCTTTTGCTTCCTCAAAATTGATAAATTTCCAATTTTCATTTTTCAACTTCCAATCATAGTCCGCAATCTTTCCTCTTTTTTCTGGCGTAATAATAGTAGGAGATGTTGCGAAGACCCTGTTGAGTATAATTTTGCTGTAATCACCCAAAGGGGTAACAAAAAAAGAAAGTACAAAAGCAATAATCAATAAGGTAAAAACTGTTTGTCTCTTCATAAAAGTCAGATAGGGGTTAAAACTAAAAAACTCCTGAATAATATCAGGAGTTTTTCTCACTAATTTTACTTATTGAAATTAAGAAGCATTTTCTCTCTTAATAACATTTAAAGCAGAACCTTCTCTATACCATCCAATTTGAGCGGCATTATACGTATGGTTTACTTTAATTACATCTTTACTACTATCGACATGAACAACCTCAACGGTTAATTGCTTGTCTGGTGCAAATTCTGCAATATCAATAAAGTTAAAGGTATCATCTTCTTGTATAAGGTCATAATCACTTTCATTAGCGAAAGTTAAACCTAACATACCTTGCTTCTTAAGGTTAGTTTCGTGAATACGTGCAAATGACTTAACAATTACAGCGGCAACACCCAAATGACGAGGCTCCATTGCAGCATGTTCTCTTGAAGATCCTTCACCATAGTTATGATCACCAACAACGATGCTTCTTACACCTGCAGCTTTATAAGCACGTGCAGTATCTGGAACACCACCAAATTCACCAGTTAGTTGGTTTTTAACCATATTGGTCTTATGACCAAATGCGTTTACAGCACCAATTAAACAGTTATTTGAAATATTATCTAAATGTCCACGGAAACGTAACCATGGTCCTGCCATAGAAATATGATCCGTTGTACATTTTCCAAATGCTTTAATCAACAATTTAGCCCCCATTAAACTCTCATCTTTTATAGGAGTAAATGGCTCTAATAATTGTAGTCTCTCTGAATCTGTAGCAACTTTTACCGATACACCTGAACCATCTGCATCAGGAGCAAGATAACCTGCATCTTCTACTTCAAAACCTTTAGGAGGTAATTCCCATCCAGTTGGCTCATCGAACATTACCTCTTCACCTTTTTCATTGATTAATTTATCCGTCATCGGATTAAAATCTAATCTACCCGATATAGCAATTGCAGCTGTAATTTCAGGTGATGCAACAAAAGCATGTGTATTTGGGTTACCATCTGCACGCTTAGCAAAGTTTCTGTTGAAAGAGTGAACTATACTGTTCTTTGGTGCATTTTTCGGATCACTGTAACGTGCCCATTGTCCAATACATGGTCCACACGCGTTAGTAAATATCTTAGCATCCAATTTCTCGAATATTCCAAGAATACCATCACGAGCTGCAGTATAACGTACTTGTTCAGAACCAGGATTAATTCCTAATTCCGCTTTCATTTTAATTCCTTTATCAATAGCCTGTTGTGCAATAGATGAAGCTCTAGATAAATCTTCGTAAGAAGAGTTAGTACAAGAACCGATCAATCCCCACTCAACAGCTAAAGGCCATTCATGAGAAGTAGCTTTCTCTGTCATATCACTACCAACTTTAGTAGATAAATCTGGAGTAAAAGGACCGTTTAATAATGGAGTTAATTCAGATAAGTTAATTTCTATAACCTCATCGAAATATTGTTCTGGGTTAGCATATACTTCAGGATCTGCAGTTAAATGTTCTTTAACTTGATTTGCAGCATCAGCAATGTCAGCTCTATCGGTAGCTCTTAAATAACGCTCCATAGATTCGTCATAACCAAATGTAGAAGTTGTAGCTCCTATTTCAGCACCCATGTTACAGATTGTTCCTTTACCAGTACATGATAAAGATTTAGCTCCTGAACCAAAGTATTCAACGATTGCTCCTGTTCCACCTTTTACAGTAAGAATTTCGGCAACTTTTAATATAACATCTTTTGGTGCAGTCCATCCAGAAATAGTTCCAGTTAACTTAACACCTATTAATTTTGGAAATTTAAGCTCCCAAGCCATACCTGCCATAACATCAACGGCATCAGCACCACCAACACCAATAGCAACCATACCTAACCCACCTGCGTTTACAGTGTGAGAATCAGTACCGATCATCATTCCTCCAGGAAAAGCATAGTTCTCCAATACAACTTGGTGAATAATACCTGCTCCTGGTTTCCAAAAACCGATTCCGTATTTATTGGAAACAGATTCTAAGAAATCAAAAACTTCGGCACTTGTAGTGTTTGCAGATTTTAAATCGGCAGTAGCACCACTTTTAGCTTGTATCAAGTGATCACAATGTACTGTAGTTGGCACTGCTACTTTTGGCTTACCAGCTTGCATAAACTGTAATAAGGCCATTTGTGCAGTTGCATCTTGACAAGCAATACGATCCGGAGCAAAATCAACGTAATCTTTTCCTCTTGTAAATGCTTTAGATGGTGTTCCATCCCAAAGGTGTGAATACAAAATTTTCTCAGAAAGGGTAAGTGGTTTCCCTACAATATTCCTAGCCTCGTCAACACGTTTAGCCATATTGGCGTAAACTCCTTTAATCATATCAATATCAAATGCCATTCTTTATCTAATTTTAAGTTAGCGCAATTCTGTAAATTTAAGAAAATCTATAACGCAATTAAAATTAAATAAGTATGATTAATCGCTTTTTATTAAATATGCCTTGCTAGTATATACAACAGCACTTGGCAGAAAGTGACTATTATCACAATTTGCCCTCAAAAAACTAAAAAAAAGAAGTGAAAATTAAAGCAGTTTATCTATGATATCCTCTTCAGTGATACCTTCTGCTTCTGCCTTGTAATTTTTAATTATACGATGACGAAGAATACCTTTTACAACGGCATGTACATCTTCTATATCCGGAGAAAATTTACCATGTATAGCAGCATTGGCCTTAGCACCTAAAATTAAGTTTTGAGATGCTCTTGGTCCCGCTCCCCAATCTAAATACTGTTTTACGTAGTCTGAAGCGGAGTCTAAATTAGGTCTTGTACTATTTACCAATTTTACGGCATATTCCACAACATTATCGGCAACAGGAATTCGTCTTACCAATTCTTGAACAGCAATAATATCTTGGGCATTGAAAAGCGGATTAATAACCTGCTTGATATTTGCCGTAGTATTCTTAACTACTTGAATTTCTTCTGCAATTGTAGGGTATTTCAATTCAATTGCAAACATAAAACGGTCTAACTGAGCTTCTGGCAAAGGATATGTTCCTTCTTGCTCAATTGGGTTTTGTGTTGCTAAAACAAAATATGGTAATTCTAATTTATGTTGGTGACCAGCTATAGTAACAGCTCTCTCTTGCATTGCTTCTAATAATGCAGCCTGCGTTTTTGGTGGAGTCCTATTAATTTCATCTGCCAAAATAATATTGGAAAATATAGGTCCCTTTAGAAATTTAAAATTTCTGTTCTGATCTAAAATTTCACTGCCAAGTATATCACTTGGCATTAGATCTGGAGTAAATTGTATTCTTTTAAAATCTAGACCTAACGCTTGGGCAATAGTATTTACCATTAAGGTTTTTGCCAAGCCTGGTACGCCAATCAGCAATGAATGTCCCCCTGAGTAAATAGAAAGCAGAATTTGTTCAATAACCTCATCTTGACCTACAATGATTTTGGCTATTTCTTTCTTAAGCTCAGCATGTTTTATTACTAGGCGTTCTATTGCTGCAACGTCTGACATATTTTTTATTCTTTTACCCAATTATTAGCGAACTCACAATCTTTGTTCTGATCATTAACACTAATATAGGTATCTTTAATATGCTTGTCCATCCATTTCTTGATGGCGTTGTATTTCTTTTCAGTAAGGGCCAATTCTTGAATTTTAGTATAATCCTTTGAGAAATCAGCTACATGCTCATCATACCTATTGGTAATCTTAAGTATCTTATATTTTGGCGCACCACCTCTTTGGTCTTGTTCAAGTACCGGATATGTAATTTCATTATCCTTCAAATTCTGAACCTGATTGTACAAAGTAGGATCCATCTTTGTTAACTCGAATTTAGAATCGAAATTCACAGGATTACGTAAAAGCCCACCATCGAATTTTGTTTCCTTTTCATCAGAAAAATTTAAAGCTGCCTCTGCGAACGTAAATTCCTCATTAATAATTTTCTTACGAATAGTATCCAATTCTGCCTTAGCAGCATCCAAAACACTTTGAGATATTTCTGGTTGAATTAATATATGTCTTAAATCTAATTCTTGACCTCTAATTTTTTCTATGAAAATAATGTGATACCCAAAAGTAGTTTCAAAAGGCTCAGAAACTTCACCTTCTTTTAAACTAAAAGCAACATCTTTAAATTTCTTATCAAAACCAGTCTCTTTAGTTATACTATAAAACCCTCCTTTAGATTTTGAACCTGGATCTTGAGAATATAAAATAGCCTTTACACTAAAACTAGCGTCATTATCTTCAACATCAGCTTTTATCTGATTAAGCTTATCTACAACTTTTTGTTTTTCCTCTTCAGAAGGTTCTGGCTCTTTTGTAATTTGAGCTATCTCTAATTCTGCACCAAATACTGGGCGTTCATCTTGTGGTATTTTATTAAAAAATTGACGAACCTCTTCAGGTGTAATTTCAATCTCTTTAATAATATCTTGTTGCATACGCTCAGAAAGCATACGCAGTTTGTTAATCTTATATAACTCTTCCCTAAAGCTCGCTTCGTCTTCCTTTTTATAGTATTTCAAGACTTTGTCCATAGAACCAATTTGCTGAACTAAAGACTGTAATTGACGATCACCAGTAGCATTTACCTCATCGTCAGATACCAAAATACTATCTTGAACCGCTTGGTTTGCATACAAACGATCTTCCATCAACTTACCTAAAAGTCCACAATGGGTAATATCTTCAGTTGAAGCTCCTTGACTTTTAAGGTCAATAAGTGTTTTTTCAATATCAGAATCTAAGATTACGTAATCCCCAACTACTGCAGCGATACCATCTAATTTTATTCTCTTGAAATTAATTGAAGAGTCTTTCTTTACTGGAGCAGCTTCCGCAACGGCTTCCATTGGTTCTACTTGATTATCCGTTACAGTTGGTATAGAATCTTGTGCTGTTACTACACTTGAGAACAGTAATACTGCCCCGATATAAATACTATTTTTTGTTTTCGAAAACTTCAAATTCATTATCCTTGATTGCTTCATCTAATAATTCAGTTTCTAATTTGCGTAGGTAGTCCATTTTTCTACGACTTAATAAAACTTGTTCTATTGTAGGCTTAATAAAAGTCAAAGGTGCAATATCATTTACATCCTTTGTTTCCTCTATTTTCCCCAAATATACCCCGATTGAATCCTCTAATTCAAAAAATTGTGAGTTTTTTAAGTACTTATTGGCATTGTCAGCCGTAATTGGGGGTATTTCTTCGAATATTCTACTGTAACGCACCCATATAGAGTCATTAAAATTCAATTTATTGAACTGAACACCAATAGAATCTAAGTAACGTACATCATCTTTCTTAAATCTCTTTAAGCGCTTACCAACCTCATCTTGATCTAAAAAACCTTTTGGCAATGCCACAAACCTAATTCTAGCGATTCTTTCTTTAAGCTTAAAATTCTCTTTTGCATGCTCGTAAAATTCATTCAACTGCTGATCTGTAATTACAGTATCCGTAGCTTGTGTCACCAAGGCTTCTTTATAAACACGGGTATACAACTCCGTTCTATAATCATCTACCAATGCATTATACTCCGCTAATTTTTCTTCAGATAAATTGATTTTGGCTTTAGAAAGCAATAATTGTTTGGAAGCCCAATTATTAATGTAATTGGTAGCGAAAGAAGCACTATCGCCTTTTGTCATATTCTCTGTAAGTAAGGGTGCCAAATCTTCTTGATACAAAAAGGACTCACCTACTCTAGCTATAACTTTCTTTTCTTCATCTTTTTTAAAAAGACCATCGCATGAAATAAACAAAATAGTCAACAACCCTAGACTAGCTAAAGGGTAAAACTTGCGGTATATAAATTTAGATTTCTTAAAAAACATCGAGCAAAAATAGCAATAACCTATTCGTGTGCAAATGCTTATTGATTTACTTAACACGAATTTTAGGAACACAAGATATAACAAATACCTTATAAAGAACTAAAACTAGATCTTTTGCAAAATTGTAATCTCGTTCCAAATAGGGTATGAACTGAGGTTTTTTAGGTAAATTTGTGTATTGATTTTTTATAATTTAACACCACTTATTCTTGAACCGACAAATAAAACTAATTTGGGATTTTAGAGGTCCTGCAGCATTAAAAACTGCAGAACACCATGTAAAACACCTCAATGAATTTATAGCCATGGAAAAAACCGAACTTAACATTACCGGTTTTAAAGAAATAAATGACATGTATAGCATTGCGTTTATGGTCGTGGAAGAAAAAGAAATGATATCTGTTAGAGATTTATTAAAGCCACACCGTGGTGAAGTTTACGTGGCTTAATTAAAATACATAGACATGAAGCCTTTTTTACTTTTCATATGTTGTGTAGCCATAGCTTCATGTTCTCAGCAAAAGCAAAACCTTAATTTTCTTGAAGTTGCTTTATCATCAGATAATGCAAAAATTAAACGGGTTATAGATAGTATAGATAACTATCAAGTTCAAATTAAATACACTCAAATAGACAGAAAAAATGATAGTGTAATTTTTACCGACTATGATTTTCAGGTTAACGATAGTATGTATTTCTATCCTGCAAGCACTGTAAAATTCCCAACAGCGGTATTGGCTTTAGAAAAACTAAACAAGATAGACAGCCTTTCTATACAAACGAAGTATTATGTGGAAGGTGACACTATTGAAAGTACATTCGCAAAAGATATATCTGAAATATTTGCTGTAAGCGACAATCTAGCCAACAATAGATTGGTTGAGTTTTTAGGGTTTGAAGCTATCAATCAAAATTTAAGAGAAAAAGGGATATCGCCTGTTAGAATTACACATAGATTAGGACAGCGTTCAGATGACTTAAGAACAAAACCTTTAATAATTTATATCAATGATTCTACTACAGGCATTACTTCCTTTATATTGAACAAATCCCCAGATGAACTAGAGCTTCTAGAAATAAAAAAGGGAGTAGGTTATTATGAAAATGAGGAATTAGTAGAAGTTCCTTTTAATTTTAGTCAAAAAAACTATTACCCAATTTCATCGCAACATAATGTATTAAAAAGAATTTTATTTCCTAATAATTTTGAAGAAACAGAACGTTTTCACATAAGCGCTGAACAAAGGAATTTTCTATTAGAAGCAATGCATACCGTACCCCAGAAGGCTGGATATGATGCAACAACATATTATGATAGCTACTGCAAGTTTTTTCTTTACGGCGACAGTAAAGAAAATATACCAGAGCATTTAGAAATTTACAATAAAGTAGGATTTGCCTACGGCACCCTTACTGATTGTGCGTACGTAAAGGATACAGAGAATAACGTAGAGTTTCTTTTAACCGCAACTATATTGGTAAACAAAGATGGTATCTTTAATGATGATGCCTATGAATATGAAGAAATTGGAATTCCATTTTTGGCACAATTGGGTAGAGAAATCTATCATCAGGAATTAAACCGTAAATAAAAATAGAAACAGCAAGCTAACTATGCAAGACAACACCAATAAAACAAGAATTAACAAATACCTAAGTGAAGCTGGCTATTGCTCTCGTAGGGCTGCAGATAAGCTTATTGACCAAGGAAGAGTTACTATTAACGGAGAAGTTCCAGAAATGGGCACTAAGATTACGGCAGGTGATATTGTAAAAGTTGATGGTGAACTAATAAAAGAACCAAAAGGAAAGTCTACCTACTTAGCTTTCAATAAACCTGTAGGCATAGTTTGTACAACGGATACAGGTGTTGAAAAAGATAATATTATTGATTTCATCAATTACCATAAACGCATTTTCCCTATTGGCAGATTAGATAAACCCAGTGAAGGACTTATTTTTCTTACTGATGACGGTGACATTGTAAATAAAATTTTACGTGCTCGTAACAATCATGAAAAAGAATATTTAGTAACCGTTGATAAACCTATTACTATTGATTTTTTAAATAGAATGCGCAAAGGCATTCCTATTCTTGATACCGTAACCAGAGAATGTCAGGTTTTTGAAGTAAGTACTTACCAATTCAGAATTATTTTAACTCAGGGTCTCAACAGGCAAATTCGCCGTATGTGCGAGTATTTGGAATACAGGGTAAAGAAATTAAAGCGAATTAGAATTATGAATGTTCAATTAGACATACCCGTAGGAGAATACCGTGATTTAACAGAAGAAGAATTAGTTGAAATTAATAGACTGGTAAGTTCCTCATCAAAAACATTTGACGGCGAAAAATAGTAGACAAATAATCTTTCATTTTTTTTAAATGGGCAACACAAATAATTAAAGCTCAACAATGTAGCTTAGTTCATTAAAAATCACTATTTTAAAATAAAAAGCTACGTTATGTCAAAAGAGAAAAAAAACCACATAAAATACCATACTTTAAAGTATGGTTTTATTCTTCTTATTTCTATAATCACAGGATCCACTTCATTAATGGCGCAAACCATTAGTTATTCTGAGTATACTGGTGAGGTATTAGACTCTAATAGCAAAAAAGCCTTAGTCTTTGCAACACTAACTGTTGACAATACCAATGTTACCACAATTACTAATTCAGAAGGTCAATTTTCATTGAAAGTGCCTACTGAATATATCAACAATAATTTAACTATCAGCTTTCTGGGTTATAAAACAAAGCAAATTTCTATTTCTGAATTGGAGAACGAAAAGAATAAGATCTTCATGGAAGAATTTGTTATGGCATTATCAGAAGCTAGTATAGATGCTCCTAATGATGCGGAGGTCCTCGTCAGAGAAACCTTAGATAAAAAAGGCAGTAATTATTTAAATGAAAATACGGTAATGACCGCGTTTTATAGGGAGACCATTAAAAAGAGAAGAACCAATGTTAGTCTTTCTGAAGCTGTTGTAAATATTTATAAAACTCCTTATTCATCTAATAAGACAGATGCATTAGAACTATACAAGGCACGTAAGAGCACAGATTATTCTAAGTTAGACACTGTAGCCCTAAAACTTCAAGGAGGTCCGTTCAACACTTTATTCGTTGATATGGTAAAGTATCCAAATTATATTTTTACACCAGAAACATTGGGGTACTATGATTTTTCGTTTGACACCTCTACCCGTGTAAATGACCAATTGATATATGTAATAGACTTTAAACAAAAACCAGAAATTATTGACCCCTTATACAATGGCAAATTATATATAGATGCAGAAAACAAAATTCTAACTAGTGCTATTTACTCACTTAATATAACAGATAGAAAATTAGCTTCTCAAATGTTTGTACGTAGAAAACCAAAGAATGCAGAGGTATGGCCTACAGAAGTATCTTATCGAGTAGATTATAGAGAAAAAGATGGAAAGTGGTACTATGGGTACAGCAACGTATTATTAGAGTTTAAAATTAACTGGGACAAACGTTTATTTAATTCCGTCTATAGTATGAGTTGTGAAATGGCGATTACAGATTGGGAAAAAAATATAGAAAATACAATACCAAGGTCTAAAGACAGAATGAAAGCGTCAATCATTTTAAGTGACGAAGCCATTGGTTTTGCTGATCCAGATTTCTGGGGAGAATACAATATTATAGAGCCAGAAAAATCAATTGAATCTGCAATTAAAAAAATTCAAAGGCAATTGCGAAGAGAAAAACCAAATAATGGCACATCCGCGCGTTAGAAAATCTTAAATAGCAATAAAAAATCCTTTTGTAATTCTTAAGAATTACAAAAGGATTTTTTAAATTTCTATGCTAGCAAACTAAAAACTTAATTAGCTACCTCGCTAATAAATTTAAGTCGATACAGTCGTAATTCTTCCTCCTCATAGTCACCATCAAATTCAGCCATAGCATCTTCTAAATCATCACTATCTGCCTCTAAGAAATAATCGTGAATCTCTTCTTGTTGATCTTCATCCAAAATTTCATCGATCCAATAGTTCAAATTCAATTTGGTACCACTGTATACAATTTGTTCCATTTCCTTTATAAGATCAGGTATTTCCAATCCTTTTGAGGATGCTATATCAGACAAAGGTAATTTTCTATCTACGTTCTGTATTACATAAAGCTTCAGTGCAGAATTAGCTCCAGTACTTTTAACTACTAAATCATCTGGTCTAATTATTTCATTATCTGCAACATATGTATTAATGAATGCCAAGAAGGGCTTACCATACTTCTTAGCCTTACCTTCTCCTACTCCATGTACATTTAATAATTCTTCGTGTGTAATGGGATATTTCAATGCCATATCTTCTAAAGAAGGATCTTGGAATACAACAAAAGGAGGCACATCTAATTTCTTTGCCTGCGCTTTTCTCAAATCCTTTAATTGCTTTAATAATTTCTCATCAGCAATACCACCAGACTTGGCAGCACCAACAATTGCATTATCATTTTCAGCATTATAAACATGATCCTTAGTCATCATAAATGACACTGGAGCATCTAAAAATTCATTACCTTTTTCAGTTAAATGAAGAACACCGTATTGCTCAATCTCTTTTCGTAGAAGCCCTGCTACCAAAGTTTGACGTATTAATGCCATCCAATGACTCTTATCTTTATCCGACCCTATTCCAAAAAATTCTTTTTCGTTGGTTTTATGAGATGAAATAATGGCATTCGTTTTCCCACGAATTGCATTTACAACTTCTTTAGATTTAAACTTTTCGCTAGTGCCTTTAACTACTTTTAGTAATTTAATGACATCTTCTTTTGCTTCTTCTTTCTCTTTTGGGTTTCTAGTATTATCATCCATTTCGGCACCATCACCGTTAACATCGTCAAATTCCTCTCCAAAATAATGCAACATAAACTTACGCCTAGACATTGATGTCTCTGCGTATGCTACAACCTCTTGCAACAGCGCGTTTCCTATTTCTTGTTCAGCCACTGGCTTACCAGACATGAACTTCTCTAATTTCTCAATATCCTTATAAGAATAGTATGCCAAGCAGTGCCCTTCTCCCCCATCACGCCCAGCTCTACCAGTTTCTTGGTAATAACTTTCTATACTCTTAGGAATATCATGATGGATTACAAAACGAACATCTGGCTTATCGATCCCCATTCCAAAGGCAATTGTAGCTACAACAACATCAACATCTTCCATCAAGAACATATCTTGATATTTAGACCTTGTTTTAGCATCAAAACCAGCATGATATGGAACAGCACTTACACCGTTTACTTGTAAAACTTGTGCTAACTCCTCTACTTTTTTACGACTTAGGCAATATATTATTCCTGATTTACCCGAGTTTTGTTTTACAAAACGAATAAGATCAGCCTCTATATTTTCTGTTTTAGTTCGTACTTCATAAAATAGGTTTGGTCTATTAAAAGAAGCTTTAAACAACTTTGCACCACCAATACCTAAATTTTTTATAATGTCTTCTTGAACCTTAGGTGTAGCGGTGGCGGTAAGTCCAATAATTGGAATATTATCACCCAAACGCTCCACTATAGATTTCAAATTTCTATACTCAGGTCTAAAATCATGACCCCATTCAGAAATACAATGCGCCTCATCTACCGCTACAAAAGAAACAGTTACTGATCGCAAAAATTCTACATTCTCTTCTTTGGTTAGCGACTCTGGTGCCACATATAACAACTTGGTTACACCATCAGTTATATCTTGTTTCACTTGCTTAATCTCCCCTTTATTCAAGGAGGAATTAAGTACATGTGCTATTCCGTTTTCAGATGAAATACCACGAATGGCATCTACCTGATTCTTCATTAAGGCAATTAATGGAGAAACAATTATTGCCGTACCCTCTTGCATAAGAGCCGGTAATTGGTAGCAAAGAGATTTACCACCACCAGTGGGCATTATTACAAACGTATTATTCTGTCGTAAAACATTTTTGATTACTTCCTCTTGAAGTCCTTTAAACTGAGAAAATCCAAAATATTTTTTTAAAGAGGAATGTAAATCGATATTGTCAAATTCTTTACTGTCTGTCACATTTTACATTTAAGGGGACACTACTTACTTTAAAATTCATAAGCGAACAAAATTACTATTTGCCTAGCTTGGCATTACTAAATTATTATGCTATAATCGGCATTTAAAATTAAGTTTGTTTAATTTTGTCATCTTAAAGATAATACATTCTTTTAGGAATACAATCCATAATTTGAATAATAGATTGATTGCAACGGACACCATTATTGACTTAGCGAAAAAAACCATTGAAACTGAGCGTGATGCTATAGCACAACTTTCCTCTCTTTTAACTGATGATTTTGCTAGTATCGTAAACTGCATTATTGACGCAAAAGGTCGCGTTATAATTTCCGGTATTGGAAAAAGTGCCATTATCGCAACAAAAATTGTTGCTACCCTTAATTCAACCGGAACCCCTGCAATTTTCATGCACGCTGGTGATGCCATTCATGGAGATTTGGGTACAGTTCAAGATAACGATGTGGTAATATGTATTTCTAATAGTGGTAATACACCGGAAATTAAAATGTTGGTGCCACTTATAAAAAGAGGCACGAATAAATTAATTGCCATGACGGGTAATACCGATTCTTTTTTGGCAAAGCAAGCAGATTATATTTTGAACACTCATGTTGAAAAAGAAGCTTGCCCCAATGGTTTAGCACCTACTACCAGTACCACTGCACAGTTGGTAATGGGAGATGCACTAGCAATTGTTCTCTTAGAAATAAAAGGATTTAGTAGTTCTGATTTTGCAAAATATCACCCTGGCGGTTCTTTGGGAAAAAGATTGTACTTAAGAGTAGCTGATTTAGTAAGTAAAAATCAAGTACCTAAAGTTCAAAAAGACGAGGAAGTCAAAAAAGTAATTGTAGAAATTTCTAAAAAAATGTTAGGGGTTACAGCAGTACTAGATGGCGAAAAAGTTGTAGGTATCGTTACTGATGGCGATATTAGGCGTATGCTAAACAAGCACGACAACATAAAAGGCTTGACGGCAGAAGATATTATGACCAGCAATCCTAAAACCATACCTGCTGATACACTAGCAATCAAAGCTTTAGAACACATGCAAAAAAAGGGCATATCTCAACTACTTGCTATGGATAATGACACTTATGTGGGTGTTATCCATTTACATAATTTAATAAACGAAGGTATTTTATAATGAGTTCCAAAGCTTCCACGCCTCACAACGAGATGTCATTTCTCGACCATTTAGAAGAATTAAGATGGCATTTAATTAGATCCGTTTTGGCTGTTGTCATCATTGGAAGTGTTGCCTTTTTAATGAAGGGTTTCATTTTTGATACGATTATTTTCGGACCTAAAAACATGGATTTTCCAACATATCGCTTTTTCTGTGATGTGGCCACATGGTTAAATAAAATCCAGTCATTTACCGTAATAGATTCTTCCTTTTGTGCCGATGAATTTCCTTTTACAATTCAGAGTCGTGAAATGGGTGGACAATTCTCGGCCCATATCTGGACCTCAATTTGGGCAGGTGTAATTATTGGGTTTCCCTATATTCTATATGAAATGTGGAAGTTTATAAGTCCTGGACTTCACGCTAACGAACGTAAGAATTCTCGAGGGTTTATACTTATTGCTTCTATCTTATTTTTTATTGGTGTTTTATTTGGATACTATATTGTAGCACCACTTTCTATTAACTTCTTAGGATCTTATGTTGTCAGTGATTCGGTTTTAAACGAATTCGACCTTGATTCTTATATAGGTACACTAAAAATATCGGTTCTTGCTTGTGGTATTTTATTTGAGCTACCTATTATTATTTTCTTTTTAACCAAAGTAGGTTTGGTTACTCCAGAATTAATGAAAAAGTACCGAAAAATTGCTTTGGTAGTTGTTTTAATACTCTCTGCAGTAATTACTCCTCCAGATGTTACAAGTCAAATTATAGTTGCTATACCAGTTATAATTTTATACCAGGTAAGTATTTTTATTTCTGCTATGGTACTAAGAAAGGAAAGAAAAAAAGCTGAAAAAGAAAAAAAGAAAAATAGAAATGTCAAACCAAATTGAAGAATTTAATGCTTACCGTTCTAAGATGAACGATAAGTTGTTGGCCGATAATAATAAGATTGTAAAACGCATATTTAACCTAGACACCAACGCTTTTGCTGCGGGCGCTTTAGATGTAAAGACAAAAGAGTTATTAGGTCTTGTAGCATCTGCAGTTCTTCGTTGCGACGATTGCGTAAAGTATCATTTAGAAAGTTCTTATAATGAGGGTGTTTCTAAAGAAGAGGTCATGGAAACTTTAAGTATTGCTACATTGGTAGGCGGTACTATTGTTATTCCACATTTAAGAAGAGCATATGAGTATTGGGAAGAATTAGAAAACCAACAAGGTTAAAAAATCCCTAATTACTTTTCTAAAAGACCAATAACCAATAGATTTGAAAACATGAAGTTACGTGCCGACAATATAATGAAGTCCTACAGAGGTCGTAGGGTGGTTAAAGGAATTTCCTTGGAAGTAAATCAAGGAGAAATCGTTGGATTATTAGGACCAAATGGTGCTGGTAAAACAACTTCCTTTTATATGATTGTTGGGCTAATCAAACCTAATGGCGGCAGCATCTATTTAGATGACATGGAGATCACAAAATTTCCCATGTACAAAAGAGCCCAGAATGGTATTGGATATTTAGCACAAGAGGCTTCCGTCTTTAGAAAGCTAAGTATTGAAAAGAACATTTTAAGTGTACTTCAATTGACCAAGTTGAGCAAAAAAGAGCAACACATGAAAATGGAGTCTCTTATTGAGGAGTTTGGTCTTGGTCATATTCGTAAGAGCCGTGGTGATTTATTATCTGGTGGTGAACGAAGAAGAACAGAAATTGCGCGTGCCTTGGCTACCGATCCAAAATTTATTTTATTAGATGAACCTTTCGCCGGTGTAGATCCCGTTGCCGTAGAAGACATACAGCGTATTGTGGCGCAATTAAAGGATAAAAACATCGGTATTCTTATCACGGACCACAACGTGCAGGAAACGCTTGCTATTACAGAACGTTCTTATTTAATGTTCGAAGGCGGTATATTAAAATCTGGTGAGCCAGAAGAATTAGCTGCAGATGAAATGGTACGTAAAGTTTACTTGGGGCAAAACTTTGAACTACGTAAAAAGAAGTTAGATTTCTAAAAAAAGTATATACTTAAATTACTTCTTTGTACTTCTTTAGGTTGTATAATCCCCATCCAAAAAACAATAGCTCTAGAATTAATGCAGGAGTAAATAGTGGCGATATACCGTCAACTACTGTACTTACTGTTCTTCCAAAAGAAATTCCTCCCATAAAAAGCACATTACACACTGTTGCTCCATACCAAATTTTGGGTTTAAAAGCAGCTAATATCCAATATAGCCCTACACCCAAATAAATACCCATTACAGCACGTAACATATTCTTCAATTCCAAGTCTACCACCTCAAATCCTAAAAGTTCTGGCATTATAACCGTTGGATGACCACCATATACGAATCCGGCAATAATTACAATAATTCCGGATAATACCAGATTAAGATTTTTTGGAATTGTCATTGAATTGTTTACCATAAAGTTGAAGATATCTAAATGCCGCTATACCACCAATAAATGAAAATAAGGCTAACATCCAAAACACATGTCGGTGTCCTTCTAAACCTGGTGAAGCATCTAGTAAATAGCCCATTGCAGGACCAGCAAAAATATCTGGTGTATATCCTACTAAAGAAATAAGTCCAACCGCAGTACCAGTTAATACTAAAGGAATTTTACCACTCTGCATTACTGCAAAATATAAAGATCGTATGGCGTAAACACCTAATGCAACAATCATTATAGAAAATAAAAATATAAAATAGGAAACATTCGCAACCATACCAGAAGCAAAGAGTAATGAACCTATAAGTGCAATTACAAAGCCTATAAATAAAAATAAGCTTGGTCTAGAACGGTCGGCCACAATCCCTATAAAAACACCTACAACCGGTCTTGCAAATAACAAGAACGTACCTACTTCCGCAGAACCAACCTCATCTAACAACATAACATCTTGGGCGTAGAGCGAAAATATATCAGTGATTTTATACCCTACATAAGCACATAGAATAATAATCATTAATAATAAAATTGATGGCAATCGAAGGACTTCTTTAATTTGCGAAGTTGTAATTCTATCTACAACAATTTCTTTCTCTTGATGCTCGGGCAGCTTCATAAACAGCCAAACCAAGACACCCACAACCGCTACAATACCTGAAGAAGTTAAAATAACATACCGAAAGGCAAATCTACTTTCTTGCAAGGACGCCACCTCTAAATCTACCGACATAAAATGAGCAAAAACGAGTACTCCCAAAGTTCCAAAAAGAGCACCTACCAATCCCCTACCTCCATCTAAAAATCCAAATGCCTTACCTTGAGAATTTTGTCCGCCCCAAACCCTTGTGGCTTTTATCATAGGGGACCAAAAAAGAAAAATAGTGGTAAAACCCCAGAACCCATATAATATTTGAAGCATTAAATAATCAGGGAAGGTTGCAAAAACTAATCCGCCTAAGGCGGTCATCCACAACGCAATAGCTATCAATTTTCTAGGTTGATATTTATCTGCTAAAGGTCCGCCCAACAAATAAGATATCAATGCCACAAAGCCATATACAGAAAAACAAAGTCCCAAAGACACATTGTCTAGCTCAAATACCTTTAATACCGTAGGCCTAAATACTCGCTGTAAAACAAAGGGTAAAATAAAGACGCTCTCTCCAGCTAAAATTAATAGTATCAAGTAATACCAGGGCGCTTTTTCGGGTTGTTTCATTTTGCTTTAATCGGAATCCAAATCTCCTCTTCCGAGGCAGGATCATTGTTTTTGTATTTGTCACCTAACACTTCAAAATGTGGGCGGCCATCTAAAATATAATCTGATTTAGGAATCCATTCTCCATAAATATATTGAAAAAAAGCTGGGGCACTTTCTGCAGTACCTTTATAATCGAAGACAGCATAAAGACCGCCTTCTAGATTTAAACTTTGAAAATCTGTGGAAATACTTTTATTATCATCTACTTCTACACAAGTCCATTTTACAAATCTTTTAGCCGGAGAAAAGGTTTCAAAATAACCTTTAGGATATATTTGTAACGAGATATAGTCTTGAGACGACTTATTTAAAATATCCTTACTACGTTGCCTGAAATTTTTCCAAAGTTCAAAAGTCTTATTATCCACTAGGCTCATTTCTTGATTTAACCCTACTAGTTGTTTCGATTTTAATTCAACGATTCTTGGCTTCATTACGCTCTTTTTTTAAATCAATTTCAAATAAACAAACAGGCCCTTCTTTGTAATGAGGTGGAAGTTCATCTACATTTGGCAGATTAAACATGCCTAAAAAATTAAAACCACAAGTGCAATAATGCTTAATTAAGCGGGTGTTATCCCCAATAGTATCTAAACGTATGAATTGTTTAGCATGCATTTTTGCATAATCTTTTGCCCAATCTACAATCGAAGCGACAAAATTATGACCACGAAAATCTGGATTTGTGGCTATACGATGAATATAAATGGCTGGGTCTTCATTTCTCTTTACCCATATTTGAGCATCAGAAAAAGTAATGGCCCAGATACAAGCAATCTCATTATCAATGACCAATTTAAACTGTCTTTGTTCGGTTATTTCAGCAGAAACCATATCCCTATCAAATTCAGGCCAGACTACTACAGATTTCTTACTTTTCTGATATGCTGAGGCAATGTTGTATAAGTTGAAAACATCATCTATTTCTTCTAATCTAATATTTTCAACTATCATGTTTAATTCACTTAAATTATAAAACCAACAGTCCGTGCTCACGCAAACCACTTATTTGCTTTGAGTACCAAAAAAGTTCAAAATCTTCTAATTGAGATTCGTAATCCTTTTTTAACTGACCGTAACTTATTAGTTTATTGGCAGGTTTTAATTTTTCCAAACTAGAAAGTAACCATTCTCCTTTGTCCTTATCCACTGTTATTTCATACTTATTAACCTTAGTATGAAAGCTTAATTCCAATTGCTGCCACGTCATACCTTTTTTCTTCTTCACTCGCTCACTAGTCATAGGCATTTGACCGATCCAAGCTACTTTAGCAGTAGGTTTTGTATTCAGTACCAATTCTTGTTCTAAGCAATTATAAATATAATCTGGAGCTATTGTTGACGTAGGTATTTTAAAATCGAACCATTTTTGCAAACTCATATTAAACCCGATACCGTGCATAAAATTGAAAAGTGATTTTTTTAGACCATAACTAAATTTACTATGATCTACACCAATTTTATCTTTGAAGTCAATATCATTATTAGCAAAGCTGATTTGTTTTAAATCTGGAATTACTCCATAATCTTCAGGATTTAAACCCACCGGACTATGCGCTGTTAATGCAAACTGATGCCAAAAACCCGATTGTATAATTCCCAATTCAAACAGCTGTCGCACCATTTCTAAACTATCTACCGTTTCTTGTACCGTTTGTGTTGGGTAGCCGTACATTAAATACGAATGCACCATAATATTAGATTCGGTCAAATTGCGTGTCACTTGGGCAACTTGTTCAACAGTAACACCTTTATCAATTAATTTCAGTAAACGGTCTGATGCTACTTCCAAACCTCCAGAAACAGCAATACAACCAGATGCTTTTAGCAAAAAACATAAATCTTGGGTGAAGTTTTTTTCAAAACGAATATTTGTCCACCATGTAATGGTCAGGTTTCTTTTCAGAATTTCTAACGCAAAAGCTTTCATCAATGAAGGCGGTGCTGCTTCATCTACAAAATGAAAACCAGATTCACCTGTTTGTTCTATTAATGTTTCTACACGATCTACCAAAAGACTTGCCGCAACAGGCTCATATATCTTTATATAATCTAAAGAAATATCGCAAAAAGTACATTTACCCCAATAACAACCATGCGCCATGGTGAGTTTATTCCAACGACCATCGCTCCATAAACTATGCATGGGGTTGGCAATTTCAATTACTGAAATGTAATTACTTAATTGCAGGTCTGTATAATCTGGAGTACCAATATCTTGCTGTTTATAATCTGGTTGACTACTACTATTTTTATAAACTACTTGGTTATCCTCTAAGATAAAAGTGCGTTTCAATTCTCCTTCGCCATTTATTACAAATTGATGAACAAGTTCTAAAGGAAGTTCTCCATCATCTAACGAAATAAAATCGAAGAATTCAAAAACACGAACATCGGTAAGGCTGCGTAATTCTGTATTTGGGAATCCGCCACCCATAGCAATTTTCACATCAGGATAATTTACTTTTATAAACTGAGCACAGCGAAAAGCACTATATAAATTACCCGGAAAAGGTATCGAAAAACATACTAGTTTAGGCTGAACCTCTTCTACTTGTTCTGCTAATAATTTCAGTGTTAACTCATCAATAAAAGTAGGTGCATCATTTAAGTGATTGTAAAGTTCATCAAATGAATTGGCACTTCTACCTAATCTTTCAGCATATCTACTGAACCCAAAATTTGGGTCATTACATTCTACTATAAAATCTGATAAATCTTCAAGATATAAGGTTGCCAAATGTTTGGCTTTATCTTGCATACCCATATTCCCAAAAGCCCATTCTAAATCATCTAACTGCTCAAAACGCGAAGCTTGTGGCAAAAAATTATCGGTACACAACTGTCTAGCTAGGGTATCATTTTTTCCTTGTAGAAATAAAATAACGGCATCTAGTGTTTTCAGGTAATCATTACGAAGTGCATATATTCTTTGGCAATTTTCAGACAGAATAGCATCTGATGAAAAAGCCATATCAAAAAGCTGCTGAAAAGTACTTTTATTAAAGAGTGATAATATAACCTCAATCCCTAAATCGGACTGAAAAGAAGAAATACCCTTTGTATTCAAAAACCCTTTAATGTATGCCGTTGCTGGGTATGGAGTATTTAATTGGGTAAAAGGTGGTGTAATTAGAAGAAGGTCTTTCACAAGGCTATTTTAGAACAATGCTGCAAAGATAACGGATACCTTACTCATTATTCAATATCTCGCGAACCGCTTGCTGATATGCTCTTGGATTATTGGCTTTTTTAATTTTCTTGAATGCCTTATGTGAATTAGACGTTGATTGAGCAAAATACTCCCAAAAGCCCTGCATTTTCATTTTAATGGGTGTTGGTCCTGATAATGCCTCGTCATACTGCTGATAAATAGTATCATGAAACTCAGAGAAAATCTTCCAACGGTCTTTTGGGTATTCGGTGGTATTATTCTTAATCATGCTAGGTAAAAATGGGTCGGCAATTAATCCTCTACCCATCATAAAATGGTCTATTGAAGGGAAACGTTTCTGCATTTCTTGAAACTTCGCAACGGTAGTAATATCACCATTATAATACAATTTATGGGTAGTACTTTCTACACATTTTTGAAAAGCATCTAAATCTACACCACCCTTATACAGCTGTTTTCCTATACGCGCATGTATGGCAATATTTTTTAATGGATAAGAATCAAGAATAGGAAAAACATCTAAAATCTCTTCTGCATTTTCATAGCCCATTCTCATTTTCATAGAAACCACAACATCTGTTTCTTCGTGAGCACGTTTTAAAATATGGTCTATTTTTTCGGGATTACAAATGAGTCCGCTACCCATACCTTGCTTTGTAACCATAGGATAAGGACAGCCTAAATTCCAGTTCAATTCTTTATACCCTAAACTTTGAATATACTTTACTACGAACAAAAATTCATCGGCATCACCAGTCATTACCTGCGGAATAACTTCTAACGTAGTGTTATTCTCTGGCTGTAAATCTTTTTGATAGGAGTTTTTTATCACCATTTTCCCATTCAAACGAATGTATGGTGCATAAAAGGTATCAATACCTCCAAAATATTTATGGAATGCATTGCGGAATCTAAAATCGGTAAAACCCTGTAATGGGGATGATAATAAGGTAACTGACATGTATGTATTACTGCGTTAGGTGCAAGTTCTTCAATTTTGCAACAACAGATTCAGCTGCAAAAATAGCGCCTTCCATGTAACCAGAGTGATGTTTTGACGTTTCTGCTCCAGAAATAAATAATTTACCATCAAATAAAGGTTCATGATACAGTGCATGTCCGCCGTTTTGATGTGGAAATAAATTGTCTTCTTGTCTGTTAGATTTAGTAAATTCTTCATTATACCAAGCCGTTTCGTGATACGATTCGTATTGCAAAGCCTCTACCCCAAATACCATTTTCAACTGCGCTTCTATTTTCTCTATTCTTTGTTCTTTTGAAAATCGAGCGCAACTACCAGAAGCAAAACCAACAAGGGCATAAGAATCAGTTTCCAAATTAGATTGGTCATAGAATTCGGTTAGCGGACCAACATTAGTAAATATAGTTCCCGATTTGCCCTGCTCTCGCCAGAAAGGTTTCTTATAGGTTAATGCAACTTTAATAGCATCTTGCATCCACGTGTGGGTTTGTTCTGCCAATAATATTACATCTTTTGGCAAAGAGGGTGAAAATTCTATTTGGTCAATTAATGTTGCAGGTGGTAATGTGGTAATAATTACATCTGCATTTAAAGTTCGTGTATTGGTTTTTATTGCGGCACCGTTTTCATATACTGAAATATGCTTAACCACCTCGTTTGTAGATACGGTGTTGGGTTTTAGTTTAGTATTTATGGCAGTCAATAAATGTATGGTTCCATTTTTAAATCTGTAACTAGGGCTATCGTTCGGTACCGCAATTTCTTGTGGTGGTACATTTGAAAACGTCTGAAAATAAGACTTACCCGTCATAAATTGTTCAAAATAAGGAACCTTAAATTCCTCAATAACGTCGGCTAAATGATAATGAGCTTGATTAAACCAAGTAGCCCCCATTTCAACTTTTGCTTTCCCAAATTGTAAGGTATGAATTCTACCTCCTATGCGGTCTCGAGCTTCTAGTACCGTTACATTTAACCCAAGTTCTTGCAAACGGTATGCAGTTAAAAGTCCCGTTAAGCCCGCACCGACAATCACTACCGATTTACTCATTATTCTATTTGATTTTGATTAAAAACCGGACTAAGAAACTTTTGATTGAAGCACACTTACAGTTACTAATAATTGCCCAATATGTCTTTGACTGTGCTCTGCAGCATGAAATAAGAGACCTAAAACCGTAGTTGGTAATTTTTTCCTGCCCACAGTTCTTGTTTCTGTAAGTGTATGTTCTGAAATGGTTTTAAAAAATGCTAAAGCTTCAGCAACCTTTGTTGAAAATTGTTCTTGCAAATCCTCAACTTCGGTAACTAAATTGAAAGAACCTTCTTGTTTTAAGAATAGAAATTGCTCATCGGTAAGAGACTCACTTTTGGCATAAGTCATCATTCTATCTAAAACACCAGTTATATGATTCATATGAAAACCAACCGATGCCCTACCAGATGTTTTAGCCCATAAAAGTTCTTTAGGGAAATTTGCAGTGTACTTTTTTAATTCTCTTTCAGATTGCAAAAGTGCATGTGCAGCAGGTTGCAAAATATCAGGGATATTTGGTATGGGACCTGCTAACCAAAATTCCATTTTTTCCTGTCCATCATCCATAGTACTCTTACTTTTTAATTCTATTTATAAAGTCTCTCTTGTATCATAGAACTTACCACATAAAAGAGGATAATTAAAGGGATTGCCATAAACTTCATGGTTACGATAAGTACTAAACTGATAATGATGAAAATGTAACGCATGGCATTATCCTTAAAGCTCGTATTCTTAAATTTTAAAGCGAATAATGGAAGGTTTGCATTTAATAAATAGGCGCTAACAACAGTTAGCAGTATTAAAAACCACTGATTAAG